>ERZ794968.8-NODE-8-length-99031-cov-344.923648_pt1 | contig 99031 bp, 107 predicted proteins | sample MGYA00375745_ERZ794968 | MGnify/ENA primary metagenome ERZ794968 (study PRJEB30138, sample SAMN05968717) | food fermentation metagenome | isolation source: fermented_meat | host: inoculated_fermented_meat_time_3_second_replicate;inocula... | place: Italy | collected...
TCAGGTTATGCTGACAAATTTGTCCAAAAATTCGGATTAAATTTGCAATCTACCTAATAGCTTAGGCGTAATTTCATTTAGTGGGATGGATCCAATTTCTGGTAAGATGTGACAATCAAAAATCTGCTTAGTTTTGTAGATTGTACTAGATTGGACGGTAGTTCGGTAAGATTCACTAAACCACTTTAAATAAGCTTGATGAAAGGTAAGAGCAGGAGAATCAGTTAATTTAAATACATACTTATCATTCTTAACCCGAGCTTCTATTTTACGAAATTCAGCATTAGCTGCAGCGGGTGTTTTAAACCCTCGACGAGTGATAACTGATTTTTTATGGGTCTCGGGATTAATACCAACATAAATTCTAAACAGGTATCTTCTTTCGCCTTTGCTAATATATTCTGTAATAGCGTTATTTTTATCATACTTAAACATAGGGACACCTCTTACTTGGAAATTAATGGTTAATTTTATAAATTACATAAATAAATCTAGATAAATGTTAATGGAATGGGTAAAACATAAATAATTAGCTTACAAACGCAAACGTATGTTCTTTTGAGTGACAAATAAAAAACCCAACAGGGGCTTTTATTTAATAGATAATTTATCTTTTACTTCATTCTTATTCTGAAAATCAATAACATCAATTTCGTGAGACAAAAGTCCATCAATGAATGGTTTTTCTTTATCGGATATACCATTTATAAGAATATTGAATGAGGAGTTGGTGCCATAGTTATTCTCTCTGAACCCGGAAGTGTCACTCCAAATACCGATAATTGCTTCCATAGAATTTTTGGATAGGGTATTGTACATTTTAGTTAGTTTAAATTCATTTGGTTTTGGAGTGAACAAGTATTCAAATTTATATTTTTGGCTTGTTTTACCATCAGCATAAATAGTATTTAAAAAACTATAATCAGATCTTCTTTCATTAAAATAATCTCTAACATCATCAAAAAAAACACTAGCAGTATTAGTTCTGTTCATAAACGCAATATCAGAAACATTTATTAAAACCTGAATAAAATCTGTTATCGTTTGAGATAGTTCGCTCTTTTTAACTAACTTAAAGATAGTATCATTCTTTCCAATTTTAAAGTTATAGGGGGTAATAATAGAAAGCAGTATTCGCCATCTATTAGATTGCTTTGATTTCACATTAATACCATTAGAAGTAAGATTCCAGATGGTATAACCCTCGTCAGTAACTTGATAAATGTCATTTTCTTTCGAAATAATATTAAATAGAATACCATCACCGAAATTATCTATAAAAGGTGTAATAACTTGTATTTTATTATTATTTAGTCTTTTGAAATTTGTTTGCCCGGTCATCCAAGAAGACCAGTTGTTTGCGATGCTTTTTATTTCTAAATCCTGAGTATCCATCTTTTATCCCCCTTTCTAACGAATTTAAAAGTTTAATGGTTGCGGAATTGTTAATTGAAGTTTATCACGGTTGCTGGTATTAGTATAGTTAAAAAGGTCGTCTATTGCTTCTAGAATATCCCTAGTATTTCTTAAAACGCCCTTGGGAAGAGGGGATGCTTTTGTATGGGTTGTTCCATCTCCTTTTGAATAAAATTCATCCTCCGAAAATATATTAACTCTGTTTCCGTATATCTTTTCGCCAGTAGAATTTTTATGAAAACTATCATTTAAATTCATTCTGATAAGAGTTAATTTTATTTTTTCATCCATAAATTGTAGATGAATATTGTTGCTTGAATAGAAGTACCGTAAAGAAAATTTCCTTCCAGAATTTGAGGAAATGTTAACTATTCCGCGATCGCCATCTGTTAGGATTCTAGTTGTTTTTTGTGTTAATTTTTTTAGGGATGCAATTAAATCATCAGCTTCGTGTTGAGTTAGTAGTAGTTCCATTATTGATTCCTTTCATGGGGAAAGTTATCGCCTAATCCCCAGCCGCGAATCGAACGCGGCTGTCTCACCAGAGTGGAGGGTATTTATAATTAGTCTAAATTAATAGTTAAATCATAGTTATGATTAGAATTTTCATCTTCGTAATCATCAGTATCATAGCTAGCATTAAACTTATATCTTAAAGATTTAATATCGGAAATATTATTTAGTTTTTCTAGTGGGAAAATGACGTCACCCGATTTATTGGCTCCGTTAGCGATATCTCCACCCCAATTAGTTGTTACACCCTTCATAGAAGGCATAATAGCCTCCTGCTGTTGTCCGTCGTTTGTAATGATAGTTCCTTGATCAGGGAATGTAGCAGTTAAATCACGAGAAGGCTTAACTGCTACATTTAGAATAATTAAACCTTCAGCCTTTTTACCGGATTCTGAATTGTATTCAAAAGGTTTTACTTTAATGACTCTTGCGCTTGAAATAGAAACAGAAGCCGAGTTCCAAGTAGTGTCAGATACGGAAAGTTTGTAAGTCTTTTCCGAAATAATAGGAACCTTGTTATAGTCAATCGTTAAACTATTAGAATTATCGGTTCTATTTTTAGAATTTCCTTTTTCAGCAGAAGTTGTTGTGTGAGCTGTTGCATTTGATTCTTTAGTATCATCGCTACCCCCTGAAAGTGCTGCGAAAATAAATATAATAACGACAACTGCTAGAACCCAGATCCACCAGCGCTTATACAAAGGTTTAACTTCTACAAAAGTATTCCCGTTTTCATCTTGAATTTTTTTTGACATAATTTATTACCCCCAAAAAATTATTTTCTAATAAGTGCAAGAATTCCTGCGACAATTATTAATACTCCGCTTAAAACACCAAATGCTGAAACAAAAACAATATTTAAAATGCCACAGACAATGATTAACCAACCCATCACAACGCGATTTTTATTAATCATACATACTAAAATAATTGCAACGATGCTTGCGACAACACAACCGAAGCCCAATCCAAACAAGCTACTTGATGAAGTATTGTTGATTGCACTGTCAAAACCACCCATTAAGAACGAAAAGACACCAGCGATAATCCCAAATACGCCACCCATGATTCCCAAAATCATTTCAGCTGTACGTGAATGTTGGCTTTCTTGATTCTCGCTGACTTGTTTGTAAACTTTACCGTCTGCACCTTTAATTTTAGTGCTCATTTCAAATCCTCCAATAATATATACAGCTTTTTAAGTCGTCAGTATTTGGACTCAATAATAATTATTGATAAAACCACTTTTTCACATTGTTAATTAGTATATCAAAACTTGTTATAAAAATCATTTAATTATATAGAAGAAAAAGAAAATAATAGAGTGTGATTAAAAATAGAATCTAAATGTAGGGTGATATGTAATCGTTCTCCGAACACATAGTTTTACCTTATTGTACAATTAGTAATTTGTATAAAACGATTAACTGTGTTATCCTTTTTACAAGGAGATGAGTGACCGTGAACAAACATTTTTATGGGAAATACGAGATTACCGAAGCGCAAGATGAGGGACAGTATGTTGCAACGATCAAACTATGTCAGTCGATTAAGAAGGTAGTGGTAAAATCCGATGCACTAACAACTTTAGCGCAAGCGGGTGTGACCCCACAAACGGTCATTCACAATATTGTGAAGACGCCAACCTTGTTGAAGGATAAGGTGATTGTTTCTAATCACAACTTAGCAGGCTATTTAGATTAATATGAATTAAAAAAGGACATCGATTCGCAATGTTAAATCACTCGTTGTAGTGATTACATTGGCAAATTGATGTCCTTTTTTTAGTCTTCGCTAATATCTGCGAAAGTGCCTGAGACCACCCGGCTCAGGTCTTGGGGGTTAATCTGGATTGAACGGCCAATTTTACCTGATGAAACAAAGATTAAAGGTTCTTTTTCGGCTTGTTGGTCGATATAGATTGGAAAATGTGCTTTTTCCCAAATACCAACGGGCGTATTGGCGCCATGTTCGTACCCGGTTGTTGCTACGAGATCCTTTAAAGGGACCATCGCGATTTTTTTATTACCGGAAATCTTGCTGAGTTTCTTTTCGTCCAAATGACAATCGATGGGGACGACACCGACAATTGGGCCGGTTTGTTTGCCCGAGAGCACGAGTGTTTTATAGATGAGATGTTCATCAATATCCAAGTGATCGACCTGCATTTGTGCGACGTGATGTTCTTCGTGTGTTGGAAACTCAAATTGTGTATAGGCGACCTTTTGTTTGTCTAATATTTTTTCGACAAGGGTCTTTGCGAGTTGTCCTTGTTTTTTCTTTTTACCCAAAATAGATGCCACTCCTTTAGTAATTATAGTTAGTTTACGGCAATTTGTTAAAAATGTAAATTTAAGGACCGCCATTAATGTTGAATAGGGGTATAATGACTTTAAATAAGGAGTTGATTGTGATGAAATGGTTTAGAAAACGGCAAGAAACAGTAAGTGGTGTTCAAGCACATGATTTTACGCAATTGGTCAGTCAAGCAAGGGATAACGATGCGCATTATCAGAAGATTCGGGTGGCCTTTTCGGGGTTAACCAAACCATATCAGCAACCAATTCACAAAAAATAGTGATTCGTATGAGCTTATTCTTTAATAAATTCCAATTATTTTGATAATCTATGCTTAAGTCAGTTATTGACTAATTGAAAAATTAAAGGAGCGGATATCGATGACAACCAAGACAATACCGGCTGTAAGCTATGTGGTTCAGGTGAACCAACTGCTCGAGAGATTCGTTGTATTTGAAACGGTGTTTTTCGAGTGTACGCAAACTTGTAGGAATATTATTTTAGGAAGATGCACAGTCGGTGAAACGTTAGCGACCCTGGATCATTACGTTGACCAAAATTTAACGGTCCTGCGGGCATTTGTTACTCAAGTCGCTGCGGTGCAACCACCAACTGCGTTTGTCACGATTAATCAGCAATTAATTACGGCACTTGAACACTACGTTGATGCAACAGAAACGATGGTTCATTCTTTTGAAGGGCCTTCTAAAGAAGTTTATGCGCAAGTTTTAGCGGCGCGTCATGATCAAGAAACACAACGTGAACAAATTAACACAGTTTTACATGCGATTTCTATGGTTAGTTTTTCAACCGCTGATATGGCATAATAAAGGTAATTTAAATTTGAGCAGGTGACATTATGAATAGACAGACTTGGCATTTTCTTTTTTATAAATCAGGCTTTACCAAAGAACAGATTGATCAGTTACTAGCCTATTTAGGACAGCGACAGAATTTCGGCGGTTTTCCACTTGTTTCACTCACGCAAGATGGTGATAGCAACGAGATTCGGTTCGTAACGATGGTCTTTGATCCTTTGTCAGAGATTATCCCATCGGTTCAAGAAGAAATGGCGAAGTTTATTTTAATGCACGCGATTCGACCAGCGGATAATACGGAAGAAGCTGATATGCGTTTATACGGGCGGGTTATGAGTCACTCGCTTGAAGATTTAGGCATTGAATTTCACCGTTATGATGCTAATACAATGGATATTAATTATTGGGGCCAAAAAAAGGCCGACTAAAATTGGACGTTTCAATCAGAAATCGATTAAGCCGGAGACAATTGTCACGGCTTTTTTTGTGTTTCAGATGATAAGTGCTTTAGATTCATTGCGTAATCAGGTATGATATTAGCAGGTGTTCGGCTGTTATTGATAGCCGATGAATGAACAAATTAAAGGATACGGTGACAATTATGGTCGAAAAAAACATGTTAGAATTTTTTGAAGCAGAATTAGATGATTTACAATTTAGCGGCGATATCAACATCAACTGGGATAAACAATCACGGGCGATCGAATTAGAATTCACGTTAAATGTGACGAAGAGCCAAGAATTGGCTGTCGAAGATCAAAATGGCGAATTAAATGAATCAGATGAAATTAGTTATGAAGATGCAATTTTATTCTTCGATGAAAGCAAAATCGACGGTTTTGAATATGCTGATAACTATTTAGCTGTCATTCCATTTTCTGGCCGCCAAGGTTTGAATGCCCAAGTCGGGCGTGGTGTTTTCAATTATCTCCAAGACCTATTAGATGACGGCGAAGATCACTTAGCTGCCTTTGTAAACGATGAATCAGATGACGAAACATTTATCTTGGACTGGGATGACACGGTTTTCCAAGCAACCGTTGCTCAAGCCAGTGATGACTTAGCTAAAAAATACTACACTTACCCTAAATACTAAGAATAGATTTCAGCGACAGGTCAAATTCTTTTGGCCTGTTTTAATCATTAAGGAGCAGAATACATGGAATGGACGAAAGTCACAGTTGCAACTGTCAATGAAGCAGTTGAAGCGATCGCAAATATTTTAACCGAAGCTGGCGCCGAGGGCATTCAAATCGAAGACGCCTCAATTAACGATACTTTAGTCGGAGATGTGGCAGCAGTCAGTGCCTTTTTCCCAGAAACGGTTTTTGTTCCTGAAAAGTTACCGTTGATTCGTCAACGCGTGTTACAACTCACGGAATTCGGCTTATCAATTGGTGAAGGTAGCGTTAATCTACAACAAGTGGCCGATGATGATTGGGCAACTGCATGGAAAAAGTATTATCAACCAACCCGTCTAACCCGTTTCTTAACGGTTGTGCCCAGTTGGACGGATTACCAACCAACAGATGAACGTGAAGCTTTAATCCGAATGGATCCAGGGATGGCTTTTGGTACTGGGACGCATCCTACGACGCATCTTTCAGTACAAATGTTAGAAATGGTTTTACGCGGCGGTGAACAATTGATCGACGTTGGGACAGGTTCTGGTGTCTTGAGTATTGCGGCAGCTCATTTAGGTGTTCAAGATATTCGCGCGTACGATGTAGATCAAGTCGCAGTGGATGCCGCGGTGGCTAATTTTGATTTGAACCCCGTTACACAAGGCATCATTGCCAAACCAAACGATTTATTACACGGCATTACTGGTGCGGCTGACGTAATCGTCGCCAATATGTTACCAGTGGTCTTAGTGCCCCTGATTCCACAAGTGCCGGCCTTATTAAAAGAAGGCGGCCACTTATTATTGGCTGGGATTATCACTGAAAAAGAAGCGGTCATTCGCGAAACATTGAGCGCTAACGGTTTAATGGTTGAAGAAAGCCTTCATATGGGCGATTGGGTCGGCTTGATTACCCGGCTAAAGACGGACGAAGATTAGAGGTCAAATGAATGCAACGTTATTTTATTGAAGAAACCGTGACGGTTGGTCAATCATTACAATTAACCGGTGAAACGGCGCATCATATGCTCAAGGTGATGCGGATGCAAGTTGGCGATCAGATTGAAATCGTGACGCCAGAAGAATTAGCTTTTATCACACAATTGCAATCAGCAGATGCGACGCAAAAACAAGCGACTGTGACAGTTGAATCAGCCGTGGAAACAGATGTTGAGCTGCCGATTGAAACGACGATTGTCTGTGGCCTTTCTAAAGGTGATAAGACCGATTGGATCGTTCAAAAGGGGACGCAATTAGGCGCACATCGCTTTATCTTTTGTAATAGTCAATTTTCAGTAGCGCGTTGGGATGCTAAAAAGCAGGTGAAGAAACTAGCGCGTCTGCAAAAGATTGCCCAAGAAGCTGCTGAACAAGCGCATAGAACCCATGTGCCGGTGATTGAATGGCGCGCGAGTTTAACGGCAATTGCTGAAGAATCAGCGGACATTAAATTAGTGGCGTACGAAGAATCAGCCAAAGCCGGTGAACACGGCCAATTGGTTCAAAGCCTACAATCAGCGCAACCAGGGCAAAGTTTAATCTGTGTTTTTGGGCCAGAAGGTGGCATTGCACCAAAGGAAATTGAGGCCTTACAAGCAGCAGGTTTCTTGTTAGCTGGTTTGGGACCACGAATTTTACGGGCCGAAACAGCACCGCTATATCTACTAAGCGCAATTTCATATGTGACAGAATTGAGTACTTTATAGTATGATAGGTAATAATAATTTTTATAGAGGGGCTTCACAATGGATAAAATTAAAAATAATCGCTTTTTAAAGCAAGTTTGGGTCCGTTACTTCTTAGTAGCGTTACTCCTTGCCGTTGTATTGCCACTCGTTTTCGGTTGGTTATCAATTAGTAAAACGTGGCGCATTGGGTTGCTGTTTATGGCAATTAATGGCTGTGCAGCCTTTTTCATCGGCTATCGCATTCAGAAAACACACGCCCCTTGGTATAATATTTTTTATCTGCCAGTTTTATTTGCCTTAATGGTTGTTGTCCGCTTCGCAGATTATAATTATTGGTTTGTCCCAATTTACTTCTTATTAAGTTATTTGGGTATTAATACTGCGTACGAACGTCGCAAATAAAACTGACTCGACAAACTGTTGAGCCAGTTTTGTTGTTTAAAAAACAAATTTTAGTAGAGTCGGAATTGGAGTTGGGCAAGATGTCAGAAGAAAAAGTGATTTCACAGCAAGAAGTGATCCAGCTATGTCAGAAATACATGAATGCTGAGCATCTTGCTTTCGTGCAAAAGGCGTATGATTTTGCAGCGTATGTGCATAAGGAACAAGTACGTCAATCAGGTGAACCGTACATTATTCATCCGATTCAAGTCGCAGGTATTTTAGCAGAATTGAAGATGGATCCGGCGACAGTTGCGTCGGGCTATTTGCATGACGTCGTTGAAGATACCAATATTACCTTAGGTGATGTGCAAGAGATGTTTGGCCAAGATGTGGCAGTCATTGTTGATGGTGTGACGAAATTAGGGAAAATTAAGTATAAATCGCATCAAGAACAACTCGCTGAAAATCATCGGAAGATGTTGTTAGCGATGGCCAAGGATTTACGGGTCATTATGGTAAAACTAGCCGATCGTCTGCATAATATGCGCACGTTAAAGCATTTGAAACCCGAAAAACAACGGCGGATTGCTAATGAAACGTTGGAAATTTATGCGCCATTAGCTGATCGTTTAGGGATTAGTAAGATTAAGTGGGAACTAGAAGATATTTCGCTACGCTATCTTAACCCACAACAATACTATCGGATTGTTCATTTGATGAATTCTAAGCGGACACAACGTGAAGCTTATATTCAAGAAGCAATTGAAGACATCAAGGATTCAGTTGCCGATTTGGACATGAACTACGAAATTTACGGTCGTCCTAAACATTTATATTCGATTTACCGCAAGATGCGCGATCAACACAAGCAATTCGAAGAACTCTATGATTTACTCGCAATTCGGGTAGTGGTTGACTCGATTAAAGATTGTTACGCTGTTTTAGGCGCCATTCACACTAAGTGGAAACCAATGCCCGGTCGTTTTAAAGACTATATTGCAATGCCCAAAGCGAATATGTATCAATCGATTCATACAACGGTGATTGGTCCTAAAGGCAAACCACTTGAAGTACAAATCCGGACGCAAGAAATGCACAACGTTGCTGAATATGGGGTTGCGGCACATTGGGCTTATAAAGAAGGCGTTAAGGAACAAATTAAGATAGATGAATCAGGCCGTAAGTTAGATTTATTCCGTGAAATTCTAGAAATTCAAGATGCCTCAGATGATGCATCAGAATTTATGGAAAGTGTCAAAGGCGATATCTTCAGCGACCGCGTCTACGTTTTCACCCCTAGAGGCGATGTTTACGAGTTGCCAAAAGGCTCGGTACCAATTGATTTTGCCTATCTCGTGCATACGGAAGTGGGTAATCATGCGGTCGGTGCTAAGATTAACGGCAAAATCGTCCCATTAAATTATCAATTACGTAACGGTGATATTGTGGAGATGTTAACCTCAACTAGTGCGACACCAAGCCGGGATTGGATTAAGTTAGCTTTCACAGCCCGTGCTCGTAATAAAGTAAAACGGTACTTTAAAAAAGAAGATCGTGATGAAAATGTTGAAAAAGGCCGGACAGCAATTGAACATTTGTTGTTAGAACAAGGTCATACTGTGAAGGCACATCTGAACAAGGATAGCTTAGCAATCATTTTGCCGCACTTTAATTTTAATTCAGAAGAAGAATTATTTGCAGCGGTGGGCTTTGGTGAAATCTCAGCACAAGCGGTCTTGAACCGATTAACGCTTAAGGAACGTCGTGAAAAAGAAGAGAATGAACAAAAGGCACTAGAAGCTGAAATTTTATCGGCCAAGGATTCTCAAAAACCAGGTCAAAAGGCTGCTGGTAGTCATATTACGATTAAGCATGAAGACGGCGTCATCATCGAAGGTGTCGATAATGTGTTGGTACGCTTAAGTAAGTGCTGTAATCCAGTACCTGGCGACGATATTGTTGGCTATGTGACAAAAGGGCGTGGTGTTTCAGTCCATCGTCGTGATTGTCCAAATATCGTGGATCGTGCCGATATGAACAGTCGACTAACGGAAGTCAGTTGGGAAAATACGTCCGCTAAACATGATCAACTCTACGATGCCAACTTAGAGGTCTATGGTTACAATCGGGGCGGTTTATTAAACGATGTCTTACAAGTGTTGAATGCACACAGCAAACAACTCAACAATGTCATGGGGCGGATTGACCATGATAAAATGGCTGATATTCATGTGACGGTTGGGATTCACAATATTGATCATCTCGAACGGATTATGGAAGCCGTTAAAAATATTCCAGATGTTTACGAAGTTAAACGAGTGCAAGGATAGGAGTCGTTAATCATGAAAGTAGTCTTACAACGTGTTAGCCAAGCAAGTGTCACAATTGAAGAACAAGTCGTTGGTCAAATCAACAAGGGCTTTTTACTGTTAGTTGGCATTTGCGATGACGATACAGAGGCCGATTTAGATTACCTCGTCAAAAAGATCAGTCAATTACGGGTTTTTGAAGATGAAGCAGGGAAGATGAATTTGGCGTTAGGGCAAGTTGACGGTGCCATTTTATCAGTATCGCAATTTACGTTATATGCCTCAACCAAGAAGGGGAACCGGCCTAGTTTTACAGGGGCGGGGCAACCTGATTATGCGCAAAAAATGTATCATTTATTTAACCAAAAACTAGCGGCTACTGGGATTACTGTTGAAACGGGTGAATTTGGGGCGGATATGCAAGTCGCCCTTGTCAACGATGGTCCGGTGACGATTTTATTTGATACGAGGGATAATTAATGGCTTATCAAAATGCAATTTGGGACTTTGATGGGACACTCTATGATACCTATCCAGTAATGTTAAAAGCGCTCGTTGCGGTTTATCAGCAACAACAAGTACCAGTTGATCAGGATGCTTTGTACAAAGCGATTAAACAAACATCAATTAAAAAGATGTTACAAGCATTAGCCGATCAAACGGGGACTGCATTTGCGACATTAGACCAACAATATCATCAACTCGAGGCGAAGACGCAAATTGCACCGCAACCTTATCCAGGGGCGGCGGCTATTTTAGAACGGGTTAGTCAGACCGGGCGTAACTTCTTGATGACGCATCGTGATACAGCGGCTCAAAAATATTTGGCGGAACATCATCTCGACCAGTATTTTACGGAGATTGTCACTAGCCAAAACGGGTTTGCGCGCAAACCGGCGCCGGACAGTTTGAATTACCTCTGCGATCGTTATCAATTAGATAGAGCGAAGACAGTTATGATCGGCGATCGCGCGTTGGATATTGAAGCCGGGATTAACGCTGGACTTCAAACGGTTTATTTTGACGTTGATTGCTTACTAATTACGGCGCAACCGACAGTGACGATTACTGATTTATCGATGCTGATTGATTATTTCAATAAATGATATCAAAAAAGTCGCATGCCAATTTGGCGTGCGACTTTTATTTTACAATCAATGCGATAACGAGAAAGGCAAGGTACCAAGCGCCTGACATTAATAAGACATAGCGCCACCAGCTTTTGAAAAACTTGCGGGGATAAAGCGCATGGTCGTAATAAAACCGCGTTAGACTCCAAATGATGCCCCATACGCAGATGACCAAGCAGAAATACCAACCAGCTTTGTTGAAAAATGGTTGGCTAAGCGCGATGGCACTTATTAAAAATGGCACGGGTAGCCAGTCGACAAAGTGAAGTTGTTTTTTGAAAAAGCGTTGCAATACAAGACTTAAGCCGTAACCGATGGCTAAACAAATTAACGGTAATAGAATAAAGAATAACGTAGCCGTAAATGGCATTTGAATCACCTCGAAAGTTAATATCCCCATTGTACCGTCTTTCTGAAAAGATAAAAAGGACTAAGTTGCACTTTGCATTGATTCGGTGTAAACTGCTGATAAGAAAAAAGACTAGGTGGTGGAATCGTTGAAGAAACAAACAAGTACTTTTAGTCGGATAACCAAGATTTTTGTTTGGGTTATGTTAATCGCCACAGTAGGCTCTGTTATTTTTGGCTCATTGGCAGCAACCGGCGTCTTAAACTTCTAAAATTAATCAAATGATTGGTCTAGGGTATTTTGCCCTAGGCCTTTTTTGTTGTGGTTCGACGATCTATTTAAGGATTGTTCACTAGTGAACGAGATGTCGTTAATAGGCAGTGCTATTAAGGTGCAAAATGGTTATGGCTAGTGGGTTAGTGGGAATAAATCCTAAAAGATAAGATTTTGGTTTTTTTTAGTCAAAATGTGGTAGAAAGTGGGGGATTATGGTAGACTAAAATGAATTGAGGTGGGTAAAGGGGTGAAGTATATGTTCATGGGTGAATTTCATCACACAATCGACACGAAGAACCGATTGATTGTACCAGCCAAGTTCCGGGAAGCATTAGGAACTGAATTCGTGTTGACCCGTGGTATGGACAATTGTATCTTCGGTTACCCACTCAGCGAATGGGAACAGTTGGAAGAGAAATTAAAACAACTGCCACTCGCTAAAAAAGATGCACGTGCTTTTGTGCGTTTTTTCTACTCAGCTGCGGTGCAATGTACCCCGGATAAACAGGGCCGCATTATGATTCCCCAAGCATTATCAACCCACGCTTCTTTAGAAAAGGAATGTGTGCTGATTGGGGTTTCCAATCGAATCGAAATTTGGAGCCAAGAAAAATGGGCGAGCTTTAGTGAAGAAGCTGAAGAAAATTTCGATGACATTGCTGAAAATATGTTAGATTTTGATTTTTAAAGGATGGTAACAATATGACAGAAACATTTAAACATCAAAGTGTTTTATTAAAAGAAACGGTTGATGCCTTAAATGTTCAGCCAGACGGGATTTACGTTGATGCAACACTAGGTGGTGGTGGTCATAGTGAATACTTATTGTCACAATTAACAACCGGACATCTTTATTCATTTGACCAAGACGACCACGCACTTGAAAGTAGTCGCCAACGGTTAGCGAAGTATGCGGATGCAGGACAAGTGACATTTATCAAGAGTAATTTTCGATTTTTGAAAACAGCACTCGCTGAACAAGGCATCACGAAGATTGATGGTATTTTATACGACTTAGGTGTTTCATCACCACAGTTTGACGATGCCCAACGCGGCTTCAGTTATAAAAAAGAAGCGCCACTCGATATGCGCATGGATCAAGGCGCCGAGTTAACAGCGTATACAGTCGTTAACGAATGGTCTTACCAACAATTGATTAAAATTTTCTTCAGATATGGTGAAGAAAAATTCTCAAAACAAGTCGCACGTAAAATCGAACAACAAAGAGAAATTGCACCCATTGAAACGACAATCCAATTAGCAGATTTAATTAAAGAGGCAATTCCGGCACCGGCAAGACGGACGGGTGGGCATCCAGCTAAGCGGATTTTCCAAGCAATCCGAATTGCGGTTAATGATGAATTAGGCGCAATTGAAGATTCAGTTGAACAAGCCATTCCATTAGTTAAAGTGGGTGGTCGAATTAGCATCATTACGTTCCAATCATTGGAAGACCGTTTAGTCAAAACAATGTTTAAGGAACAAGCGACATTACCAGATATTCCTAAGGGATTACCGATTATGCCGGGCACCGAAAAAACCGTTTTAAAACTGGTTAATCGCAAACCAATCCTACCAACAGAAGACGAGTTAACGGTTAACCACCGGGCACACAGTGCTAAGTTAAGAGTAGCTGAAAAACAAAAAGAAATAGACTAGAAGGAATGATTATGATGGCAACCAATGCAGCTCGCCAACTAACGACCCCAGAAAGTATTCCGAGTCAGGTTCAAGAACCTGCTCGTCAATCAGCGCAACAAACAACTCAAAAAGTAGCTTATTCCACACTTGAAAAATTAGCCGTTACCGTAATCGGGATTGCTTTTTTTGCAATGCTAGTAAGCTTACTCTCGACTAAAATCGCGGTGGTTAATGCACAACGGACATTAGAAAATACCACTCAAGATATGAGTCAAACACGTGCTAAAAATAATGATTTAAAACAAGAAATCGGGGAATTAACAAGCTCCGACCGTTTAGATGCCTTTGCTAAGAAAAATAATCTGAAATTAAACGAAAACAATATTCGGAATGTGGCTAAATGAGAAATTTATTTAGGACACATAGGAGTCCACGACAGAATCGACGCATATTTGGCGAAGTTTTATTGCTGATTATCGCGGCGATTTTTCTGATTTTCATGGGTCGTTTTGCGTACATCGCCGCAACCGGGCATATTGCGGGTGTTGATTTAACTAAACGATCGAACAAGAAATATGAAGGCGACTCCGTGATTCGGGCACAACGGGGCACAATTTATGATTCATCAGGCAATGTTTTAGCACAAGATACCAACGCCTATGCCGTTTATGCGGTTTTGAGTCATGATTATGTGACTGCGGATAAAAAGCCATTATACGTAGCAGATAAGAAGAAAACAGCAAAGGCGCTCAGCAAGTACCTCCCAATGAGTGAAGCTAATATTTATAAGCAATTGACGCCTAAAAATAAAGCTGTTTACCAAGTTGAATTTGGGAGTGCCGGGCAGAATTTATCACTCAGCATTAAACGAAAAATTGAAAAGCAACATTTGACCGGGATTTACTTTAAAGAATCACCAACACGCTTGTATCCTAATGGGACTTTTGCATCGCACGTTGTGGGGATTGCACAAACGCCTAAAGGTTCAGAAGATAGTGGTAGTCAAGATTTAGTTGGCGTCATGGGGGTTGAGAAGTATTTCAACGAACAATTAACGGGTCAAGATGGCTATAAGAATTTGACGAAGGATTCGTATGGCTATTCGATTAATCAGAACAAAAACAAAGTCAAAGCCGCTAAGAACGGTCAAGATGTGTATTTAACACTAGATTCACGGATGCAATCCTATCTAGAAAGTCTGTTGAGTAAAGTTAATAAGAAATATCAACCGGCTAGCATGAACGCCGTTTTAATGAACGCTAAGACCGGTGAAATTTTAGCGGCCTCACAACGACCAACTTTTAATGCAAGTACTAAAAAAGGTATTGGTGATGTTTGGCGCGATACTTTGGTCGAAGATGGTTATGAACCTGGTTCTGTTTTGAAGATTGCGACGTTATCAGCTGCGATCGATTCAGGTCACTATAATCCAGATCAATACTATAAATCTGGTTCTGTGTTGGTCAGTGGTAAGAAAATTAGTGATTGGCAGACCGCTGGGTGGGGGATGATTCCGCTCAACCAAGCGTTTGCCCGCTCAAGTAATGTTGGGATGGTCAAATTAGAACAGGAAATGGGTGCCAAGACTTGGAAGTCCTATATTGAAAAATTTGGCTTCCTCAAGAAAACGGGTATCGAATTACCAGGTGAGACGGCCGGCACCTTGCAATATGAACGACCACTTGATCAGGCGACGACTTCGTTTGGGCAAGGGATTAACGTCAATGTCATGCAGATGTTGCAGATGACAAGTGCCATTGCTAACAATGGGACAATGATTAAGCCGCAAATTTTGGCAGGTGTTGGTCAAGAACAACAAATCACACCGATTAAAGCCGGTAAACCAATCAAAGCCAGCACGGCTAAGAAAGTCATGCAAAATATGGAAGACGTCGTTTATAAAGATTATGGGACTGGTCAGGTTTACCAGATTCCGGGCTATAAAATCGCGGCTAAAACCGGGACGGCGCAAATTACGGGTCCTAACGGTGGCTATTTAACTGGTGCAAGCAACTATATCTTCTCAGTATCGGGAATTGCACCGGCAGATGATCCTAAATACATTTTATATATCACAATGAAGCAACCGGGTAATATGACGGATAGTGCGGAAACCATTTTATCGCAAGTCTTTAATCCAATGATGAAACGGGCGCTAGAGTATACGAAGGAAGCCGAAAAAGATAAGCAACAACAAGTTAAAGTCGCTTCGGTCTTGAGTCAATCAACAAAGGATGCGCAAAAGAAACTAGAAGCGCAAAACCTAAAGACAACATTGGTAGGTAGCGGTAATCTCGTCGTGCAACAATTACCAAAAGCCGGCAGTGTCATTTTGCCGAACCAACGGGTCTTGTTGATGACCAACGGCGCGATGACGATGCCGGATGTTAATGGTTGGTCAAAAAATGACTTACTAAAACTAGCGCAATTAACGGGGATCGATGTGGATATCAAAGGCAGTGGTTATGCTTATCATCAAAGTCTAGCGGTTAATAGTTTGTTAGACGGCGTCAAGCAAATTAAGGTACAATTAAAATAGTCAAATAAGAGTGGATTAAAGGAGTTTATATCATGTTAACGGGACAATTTTTAATACCCCTAATGAGTGGGTTTGTGATTACGGTGATCTTCATGCCGTTATTCATCGGTTATTTACGGTTTAAAAAAGAGGGACAAACAATTCGTGATGAAGGTCCTAAGTGGCACGCTAAGAAAAACGGTACACCAACGATGGGTGGGTTGGTGTTCATCGTTGCCGCAGTAATTTCTAGTATCTGGGTCGCTATCTGGTTGCAACAATTGACCAATAGCTTATGGATCGCATTATTCATCCTAGTACTATATGGCTTACTTGGTTTTTCAGATGACTTTATCAAAGTCTTCAAAAAACAAAACCTTGGTTTGCGGGCTTGGCAAAAATTAGCTGGTCAAATCTTGGGTGGCGCAGTTTTCTTAGCGGTTTATTTCCACGAAGGTTTCAGCCACGCACTGAACATACCGTTAATCGGTACAATTTCTAGCAGTTGGTTCTTTAGTTTATTTGTCATCGTGTGGTTGGTTGGCTTTTCAAACGCGGTTAATTTAGCGGATGGGATTGACGGCTTGGTTGCTGGTTTGGCAATTGTGTCATTTGCAACTTATACGATTATTGCTTTTAGACAAAATCAAATCGATGTTGCGATTTTTGGCTTAACAATTATTGGGGGCTTGATTGGATTCTTAATCTTTAATCATAAGCCAGCTCAAATTTTCATGGGTGACGTTGGTTCATTAGCCCTTGGTGGGGCGTTGGCAGCCATGTCAATTCTCTTACACCGTGAATTCTCACTATTATTAATTGGCCTTGTTTATGTCATTGAAACGGCCAGTGTGATGCTCCAAGTTGCTTCATTCAAACTATTCCATAAACGTATCTTTAAAATGAGTCCCATCCACCATCACTTTGAAATGTCTGGTTGGAGCGAATGGCGTATTGATATTAGTTTCTGGGTATTCAGCATTATCTGTTCAGCAATTTATCTGTTAATTTTTTAGAAGAGGGCGAATTCGATGAGAACCATCGCAACATATCAAAATCAATCTGTTTTAGTATTAGGACTAGGTAAAAGTGGCGTTAACGCTACTAAACTATTATTACAATTAGGCGCAAAAGTTACTGTTAATGATGGCCAAGATCAAGAGGACACACCAGCAGTCGCTGAATTACGGGCGCTTGGTGCAACTGTCATTACGGGTAGTCATCCAGTTGCTTTATTTGAAGAAGGGTTCCATTACCTCTTTAAAAACCCAGGAATTCGCTATGATAATCCAATGGTGGCAGAAGCCATCAAACGCGAGATTCCCGTCTTGACAGAACCAGAATTGGCTTATGAAGTTTCTGAAGCTGACTGGGTGAGTGTGACTGGCTCAAACGGGAAAACAACTACGACGACTTTAATCGCCTTAATGTTGAACTATCAACGTGCACAAGGACATGCATATGCCGCCGGAAACATTGGTATTCCGTTGAGTGAAGTCGCTCAAAAAGCAACGGCCAAAGATACAATGGTCACCGAATTATCAAGTTTTCAATTGATGGGGACAACAACTGTTAAACCCAAGGTAGCAGTCTTAACGAATATCTACGAAGCACATCTCGATTATCACGGGACACGTGAAAATTACGTGCAAGCTAAGATGCGGATTGTCCAAAATCAAACAGCTTCTGATTACTTTGTTGTGAACTGGGACTTACCAGAATTAAGAACCTTAAGCCAACAAACCAAAGCGCAAGTTGTGCCATTTTCTAGATTAGGCACTTCTGAAGAAGGGGCCTATGTCAAAGATGGCCAACTATGCTTTAAAGGTGAAGTCATCATGCCAGTTACAGATATTAATGTCCCTGGCGATCACAATGTTGAAAATGCCTTAGCAGCACTGGCAGCCGCTAAGTTAATGGGCCAATCAAACGAAGCAATTATTGAAGTCCTAACGACCTTTACAGGTGTTAAACACCGGATGCAATTCGTTAAAGAATTCGCAGGCCGTCGTTTCTATAACGATTCAAAAGCCACAAATATGGAAGCGACAGAGGTTGCCTTGAAGAGTTTCAAACAACCAATCGTTCTCATTGCTGGGGGCCTTGATCGTGGCTTTACGTTTGAACCATTAACTGATTTATTGAAAGCCCATGTCAAGGCGATTATCCTTTATGGTGAAACAAAGCAATTGTTGGCACAAACGGCCAAAGAAGCCGGAATTGAAACGATTGAAATTGTCGATCAACTAACTGAAGCAGTGCCTGCAGCTTACGCGGCAAGTCAAGAGGGTGATGTGATCTTATTATCACCTGCTTGTGCAAGTTGGGATCAATTCAAAACGTTTGAAGAACGCGGCGATGTCTACATTGATGCGGTTGAACAAATTACAGAATAAATTGGAGATTTAATAATGAGAGTAATGATATCTGGCGGTGGCACAGGTGGCCACATTTACCCAGCACTAGCCTTAATTGAACGTCTAAAACAACGTGGTTTGTTAGATGCCGTATTATATGTCGGAACAGAACGTGGTTTAGAAAGTAAAATTGTGCCTGATCAGGGGATTGATTTTAAAACACTTGAGATTCAAGGGTTTAAACGCTCAATGAATCTTAACGGGATTAAAACCAATCTTAAAACAATCGAATTGTTTATGAGCAGTATTAAGTCTGCTAAAAAAATGATTAAAGAATTCAAACCAGATGTTGTCATTGGGACTGGTGGTTATGTGTCAGGGTCACTTTTATACGCCGCAAGTCGTTTAAAAGTACCAACGATTATTCATGAACAAAATTCAGCAGCCGGTGTGACGAATAAATTCTTAGCACGGTTCGTTGATAAAGTGGCAATTTCTTTTGAATCTGTTAGCGATCAATTTCCAATGCACAAAGTCGTTTTAACAGGGAATCCACGGGCCCAACAAGTGGCCGGAATGGTTCCCAATGAACGCTTAAGCGAATTTGGTTTAAAAACGGATAGTCCAACTGTCATGATTTTTGGGGGTAGTCGTGGCGCCCCAAGTATCAACAAGGCGTTTATTGATGCGGTGCCACTTTTAAACGAACGTGACTATCAAGTCCTATTCGTTTCTGGTCAAGTCCATTACGAAAATGTGCAAGCAGCCTTAGCTAATACTACGTTAAATAGTAATTTGGCGTTTGTGCCTTATATTAGTAATATGCCCGAAGTATTACCTGACTTGAAGGCAATTGTCGGCCGGGCTGGTGCCACTAGTCTTGCTGAAATTACGGCATTGGGGATTCCATCAATTTTAATTCCTAGTCCATACGTGACAAATGATCATCAAACTAAAAATGCGCAAAGTTTAGTGAAAGAAGACGCCGCTATTTTAATTCCAGAACCAGAATTAACAGGTGCTAGTCTTGTTAAAGCACTAGATACACTATTCGAAACGCCAGAAAAACAACATGCGATGGCTAAAGCTGCTAAGAAGAGTGGTATTCCGGATGCATCAGACCGGATTATTGAGGTCATTGAAACGATTATTTAATTGTAGAAAGAAGCGTGTGACTTGAAAAATAATAAAAAGCAGCTCGGGTCACATGATCCGCTACAGTTATTAAAGGTGTGGCGCGCCTACCAGATTAAACGGTGGAAACGGCAACGGCGACAACGTTTAAAACCGGGGCGCCCAACAATTACCAATCAACTACCGCAGTTAAAGAAACAACGTGGTAAAAAGATCAGATGGCAACTAGTGGTCATTCTAGGGATTTTTACTTTAGGTAGTTTGACTGCAACTTATTTCATCTCAACAAAAAGTGATATTCAACAGTTAGCCGTTAACGGCACAAAGTCGGTACCCGATCAACAGGTCATTAATGCAAGTGGGATTCAGCTTGGCGATAATGTGTTGTGGCAATTAATGCACCACACGAAAACTAAGTATAATATTCAAACGAAATTACCTAAGATTAAACAGGTTGGCTTGCAAGTGAGCCAAATAAATCATGTTGCAATCAACGTTTCAGAGTATAAGACGGTGGGGTATATGTTTAAGCATAAGCAGTATTACCCAATCTTAGAAAATGGGACTATTTTAAAAACGAAAATGACCCAGTCATTAGGGAATAGTCCGGTTTACAGCCATTTTAAAAATGATCGTTATTTGAAACTGGGCCTTAAGCTTTATAATGATATTCCTGATAGCATTCAAAGTGCGGTTTCTGAGATTCGTTTAACGGCACAAAATGATAATCCTTATCAAGTTCACTTATATATGAATGATGGTAACGAAGTAATTGGTGATTTAAGAACGTTGGCCAAAAAAATTAAATATTATCCTGTTTTAGTGAAACAAATGGATGGCAAGGGTAAAATTGACCTTGAAGTGGGTGCGTATTCAAAATTATTTAAGCAATCGAAGTCGTAATCGCTTAAATAATTAGTTAACGGGCTTCAAATAACATTCTAAGGCTTTCTAAACCTAGTCGAAATGTGGTACTATTTAGCATAGGAATCATTTTATTCTAATTGAATGCAAGGAGGTTCCACATATTTAATGGAGAATTCAAAAATATATGTTGGGCTTGATGTTGGAACTACTTCAATTAAAGTTATTGTTGCAGAATCAATGAATAAACAATTAAACGTGATAGGTGTTGGGTCGGCAAGATCTAATGGGTTGAGTCGCGGCACAATTGTTGATATTGATCAAGCAGTTTCCGCTATTCAACAAGCCGTTCAACAAGCAGAGCAAAAAGCAAATATTGAAATTACACAAGTTGTCGCAGGTATTCCAGCTAATCTATTACAGATTGAAGAATGCCAAGGCATGATCGCCGTTTCTGATCAATCAAAAGAAATAACAAGTCAAGATGTACAAGATGTTGCAAGCGCCGCTTTAGTGCGGAACTTACCACCAGAACGTGAGATTTTAACGGTCTTACCAATGCAGTTTACTGTAGATGGTTTTGACGGAATTAAAGATCCTCGCGGGATGATGGGTGTGCGTCTTGAAATGTCAGGAATTTTATTCACGGCACCTAAAACAATGATTCACAACTTAAAGAAATGTATTGAAAAAGCAGGTCTTGAACTCTCACAACTGGTCGTTAATCCATTAGCATTAGGTAAATTAGCGTTATCAGATGGGGAACAAGACTTTGGCGCAATTATTGTTGATCTTGGTGGTGGTCAAAGTACCGCTGCAGTTATTCATGATCATCAATTAAAATTTACTGCAATTGACCAAGAAGGTGGCGACCACATCACCAAAGATATTTCAGTGGTCTTAAATACATCAATTGAGAATGCAGAAAAAGCTAAACGTGATTATGGGAATGCGGATTCACTAGTTGCTTCAGAGGAAGAACAAATTCCAATCGAAGTCGTGGGTCAAACAGCGCCGATTCAAATCACTGAGAAGAAACTAGCTGAAATTATCGAAGCACGTATGATGCAAATCTTTGATCGTCTCAAGACGGCCTTGGATAAAGTCAATGCGTTCGATATGCCGGGCGGAATTGTCATGACCGGCGGTGTGACAGCTTTACCTGGAATTGTTGATTTAGCACAGGAAGTTTTTAATTGCCCTGTTAAACTCTACATTCCAGATCAAATGGGATTACGTCATCCTTCGTTTGCGCAAGGGTTAAGTTTAATTAACTACATAGCTAACTTGACGGAAGTGGATTGGCTGGTTCAAAGTGCGCTTGGCAATGTCGAGCAATTTGAAGCACGTCAAACAGCGACGAAGTCAACTGCTAAGACTCAAGCGACACCTAAAGAAGCACCACAAAAGAAACATAAAACTGAATCAAAGCATACATTCGAAGGCCTAAAAAGTTTCTTTAGTAACTTTTTTGAATAGGGCTAGTCGTTACAGGAGGAAAAGCATATGGAATATTCATTAGATGCGGAACAAGAAAACAATGGCGCAGTTATTAAAGTAATTGGTGTCGGCGGTGCTGGTGGCAATGCCGTTAACCGAATGATCGATGAAGGCGTTAAAGGCGTTCATTTTATCGCGGCTAATACTGACGTACAAGCGCTTGAAGATTCAAAAGCAGAAACAAAAATCCAATTAGGACCTAAATTGACACGCGGTTTAGGTGCAGGTTCAACACCTGATATTGGTCAAAAAGCTGCCGAAGAAAGTGAAGAAGTTTTAGCAGAAGCCTTAAAAGGCGCTGATTTAATCTTCGTTACTGGTGGTATGGGTGGCGGTACTGGTACCGGTGCAGCCCCAGTTGTTGCTAAAGTCGCTAAAGACTTAGGCGCATTGACTGTTGGTGTTGTGACACGTCCATTTACATTCGAAGGCCCTAAACGTGGTAAAAACGCTGCTTCAGGGATTGCTGAATTAAAACAACATGTTGATACATTAGTCATTATTGCTAATAACCGTTTACTTGAAATTGTTGATAAGAAGACACCAATGTTGGAAGCTTTCCACGAAGCTGATAATGTTTTACGTCAAGGGGTTCAAGGGATTTCAGACTTAATCACATCACCTGGTTATGTCAACTTGGATTTTGCTGATGTTAAAACAGTAATGGCAAACCAAGGTTCTGCCTTGATGGGGATTGGTTCAGCTACTGGCGAAAACCGGACAGCAGAAGCAACGAAGAAGGCTATTTCATCACCATTATTGGAAGTTTCAATCGATGGCGCAGAGCAAGTCCTCTTAAACATCACTGGTGGCCCAGACTTGTCATTATTTGAAGCACAAGATGCTGCTGGTATCGTTCAACAAGCTGCAACAAGTGAAGTCAACTTAATCTTCGGGACATCAATCAATGAAAATCTTGGAGACGAAGTTGTCGTAACTGTGATTGCAACTGGGATCGATAACGATGGTAAAACACCAAAACGTCCAGAAGCTGCTCAAACAACAAGTCAACCTGTACAACCTAGTACACCTAAACAAACAACTAATGACGATCCTTTCGGCAATTGGGACATGCGTCGTGAACCTAATCCACGCGAACAAGCGAAAGCGACTGAAAAATTTGATGAAGTTGAAAAGAAAGACTTCGACATCTTCAAACGAACAGCACAAGTAGACAGTGACGCTGTGGATACAAAACAAGATAACAATGATGTACCCCCATTTTTTAAACGACGTCGTAAATAATTAGGAGGATGACTGATGGCTGGTAAATTTAGTTTCAGTAATTTTTTCGGCATGACAGAAGATGAAGATTATTCGACTGATCTGCAAGGAACCAAAACAACTGATGAAGTCAGTCCAACATCACGTCCGGATAATATTATTTCAATGACCGCCGCAGGCAATGCTAAGATGAATAAAATCGTACTTTGCGAACCACGTATTTACTCTGACGCTAAAAAAGTTGGTAAGCATTTACTCGAAAATAAAGCCGTTATTGTTAATTTTACGAGAATTGAGGGTGCACAAGCGTCACGCATAATTGATTTTCTGACCGGGACCGTTTTCGCAATTAATGGTGAAATTCAACGGGTCGGTGAACAAATCTTTTTATGCACGCCACCAAACTATGAAATTGACGGTAATCTATCCGATATTATCGATCAAAATGATTTTGATTCTGAGGTGAACTAAGTGCAATTTGTAATCTATTTATTAATGTTCCTAATGCAAGTCACAAGGATTTATGTGGGCATCATCTTTATTTATTGTCTATTAACTTGGATTCCAGGTGCGATGGATTCTAAATTAGGTCAGCTACTTGCGAGATTGGTTGAACCCTTCTTAGGGGTTTTTGACCGGATCATACCAGCAATTGGTGGTATTGGTTTTTCCGCCATCATTGCTGGCTTTGTCTTGTATTTAGTTGAACGTGGCTTAGGGACGATTATTCAAATCTTAGCCATGAGGTATTACTAAGATGGCTGATAACGAAGCTGTTTATCAGCACTTTAGAAAAAGTGAAGCGCCATTTGTTGCACAAGTTCTTGATTGGATTGAACAAGCAACAACTGAATACCGTGCAATATTAACGGATTTTTTAGATCCTAGACAGGCTTACATTCTACAAACCTTAATTGGTGAAAAGGGTGAGCTTAAATACCATTTCAGTGGGGGCTACAATGCTGCTGAACGACAACGTGCGTTGATTGCACCAACTTATTTTGAACCTGAGGAAGCCGACTTTGAAATCCAACTCTTTGAAATTCGTTATCCAATTAAATTTGCACAGCTTTCGCATGGTAAGATTTTAGGAACATTGGTCAACGCTGGTATTGATCGAAACGTGTTTGGTGATATCATGACGGATGGTCAACGGTGGCAATTTTTTGTCACAACTAAGATGGCTGACTATGTGGTGAATCAGATTACGAAGATTGGTAAAGTTACTGTTCACCTTGAAGAACAAGCCTATACTGAGTTGATTATCCCCAGGGATGCTTGGCAGTTTGAACAGCTATTAGTCAGTTCATTCCGACTAGATACGATTATCGCGGCAGTTTATAATATGTCACGGCAACGTGCTAAAGAGCTTGTTCAAGGTAATAAAGTGAAATTGAATTGGCAAGCCTTTGATAAGCCTGATTTTGAATTAGACTTATTAGACATTATTTCTGTCCGTGGCTATGGGCGTATTCAGCTCAAATCAATTGATGGTCAAACGCGTAAAGAAAAATACCGTGTGACACTTGGTATTCTAAGAAAATAATAGAAATGTTGAAAATGACGGAGGGATTTCAGAATGGTTTTAACACCTTTAGATATTCATAACAAAGAGTTCGGCAATAAGATGCGGGGATATAATCCTGATCAAGTTAATGACTTTTTAGACCAAGTGATTAAGGATTACGAATCAGTTTTAAATGAAAATGATGCTTTAAAAGCAGAACTAAAATCAAGTGATGAAAAGGTCACTTACTTTAACGAATTAAAAGATGCCTTGAACCAATCAATTATTGTGGCCCAAGAAGCAGCCGATAAAGTTAAAGAAAATGCTAAAAGAGAAGCTGAAATTATTCAAACTGAAACAGAAAAGAATTCTAAATCAATGTTGAATGATGCGACTGAAAAAGCCAACCACATTATTGAAGATGCAACTGAACGTGCTAAACAAATCGCCATCGAAACAGACGATTTGAAGAAACAAACACGCGTTTTCCGTCAAAGATTACAAGTGATGCTCGAATCACAATTGGAAGTTGTTAAGAGCCCCGAATGGACAGACCTATTATCTAAAGATGATTTAGCTGGTCATGAAGCATTATCTGCAGAAATTGACCTCACAGACCTTGACAGCAAGAAGCATAATCTAGTAGACTCAGAGACAGTAGTTAAACCATGGGATGATATTACGACTGATGACTTTTCTGATCAAACAACCCATACGATTGTTTTCCCTGATGATAAGTTACCAGAAGTAGCTGATGAAGAAGCACCTGAAGAACCAGTCATTAAGGCCGATACTTTAGATGATGAAATTCAATCAGAAGAAACTCATAATGACTATGGCTATAATCCAATCGAAGAAGACGATAGCGAACCATTAACAGACAATAACAAGAATTAACAAATTAAATAACATTTAAGCGAGCCAACGACTGGTGGAAGGTTGGTAATGCTCTATTTAGTGTGTATCACCTTGTTGTTTTTCAGATGAATCAAGTAGTTTGGAACGGCCAATGCCCGTTAACGCATCTTAAGGAGGGTCTTTGACTCTCAAAATTAGGTGGTACCACGAAGATTTCGTCCTATACGGGGCGGGGTCTTTTTTTGTTTTAAAAAATTGAGGAGTGATTTAATGCGTATCAAAGAAACATTAAACTTGGGTAAGACAGCTTTCCCAATGCGAGCAGGTTTGCCTAATCGTGAAATCGATTGGCAAAAAGGTTGGGCCGATAACAACCTTTATCAACAACGGCAAAAATTAAATGAAGGTAAACCATCATTCGTACTTCATGATGGGCCTCCATTTGCTAACGGTAATATCCACATGGGTCACGCCTTAAATAAAACAAGTAAAGATATCATCGTTCGTTACAAATCAATGAACGGTTTCCGCGCACCTTTTGTCCCTGGTTGGGATACACATGGTTTGCCAATCGAACAAGCCTTGGCTAAAAAGGGTATTAAACGGAAGGAAATGAGCCTTGTTGACTACCGTAAACTTTGTTACGACTATGCCATGGAACAAGTCAACACGCAACGCCAAGATTTCAAACGCCTTGGTATTTCTGCTGATTGGGATAATCCATACATCACTTTAACAGCTGATTTCGAAGCTGAAGAAATTCGTGTCTTCGGTGAAATGGCTAAAAAAGGCTATATCTATAAAGGTAAGAAGCCCGTTTACTGGTCACCTTCATCAGAATCAACATTAGCTGAAGCTGAAATTGAATACAAAGACATCAAGTCACCATCAATGTACGTTGCGTTTAACGTTGTTGATGGTAAAGATTTATTAGATGCTGACACAAAATTCATCATCTGGACAACAACACCATGGACAATTCCTGCTAACTTAGGGATTGCTGTTAACCCAGCTTTTGATTATGTTCAAGTATTAGCTGACGGTCAAAAATACGTTGTTGCTGCAGAACGTTTGAACAAGATGACTGATCTTCTTGGTTGGGAATCAGTTGAAATCTTGAAGACTTTCAAGGGTGCTGACATGGAATTAATGACAGCCCGCCACCCATTATATGACCGTGAATCATTGGTGATCTTAGGGAACCACGTGACATTAGAAACTGGGACTGGTTTAGTGCATACGGCACCAGGTCACGGTGAAGATGATTACAACGCTGGGACAAAATATAAGTTACCAGTGCTTTCAGTCGTTGACAGCAAAGGGATTATGACTGAAGATGCCCCTGGCTTTGAAGGTGTTTATTACGACAAAGCAAACCCAATGGTGACAGAAGCGCTTGAAAAGAACGGCTCATTATTGAAACTCGACTTCTTCACGCATAGTTACCCACATGACTGGCGGACAAAGAAACCAGTTATCTTCCGAGCAACAGCACAATGGTTTGCTTCAATCGATGCGTTCAGAGATCAAATCTTGGCACAAATCGAAAAAGTTGAATTCATGCCAGAATGGGGTAAGACGCGTCTTTACAACATGATTCGTGATCGTGGCGATTGGGTTATCTCTCGTCAACGGGCATGGGGTGTGCCATTACCAATCTTCTACGCTGAAGACGGTACAGAAATCATCACACCAGAAACAATCGAACGTGTGGCACAACTCTTTGCAGAACACGGTTCAAACGTTTGGTTTGAATGGGATGCTAAAGACTTATTACCAGCTGGCTTTACACATCCTGGTAGCCCAAATGGTGAATTTACAAAAGAAAAAGATATCATGGATGTTTGGTTTGATTCAGGTTCATCACATCAAGCTGTTTTAGCTGCTCGTGATGAATTAACTTATCCAGCAGACTTAATCTTAGAAGGTTCAGATCAATATCGTGGTTGGTTTAACTCAAGTTTAATCACGAGCGTTGCGGTTGGCGAAGTGAGCCCTTATAAGGCTGTTATCTCACAAGGCTTCGTCTTAGACGGTAATGGTCGTAAGATGAGTAAATCACTTGGGAATACAATCCTACCTGAAAAGATCATTAAACAAATGGGTGCAGATATTGTCCGCCTCTGGGTAGCCTCAGTCGATGCTAGTTCAGATGTGAAAGTGACAATGGAAAACTTCCAACAAGTCAGTGAAGCTTACCGGAAGATCCGGAACACAATGCGCTTTATGATCGCTAACACAACCGACTTTGATCCTGCCAAAGACACAGTTGATTACGCAGAATTAGGCTCAGTTGATAAGTTCATGTTGGTTCGCTTAAACGCAATCATTGAAAGTTGTAAAGCTGCTTACGATGCTTACGATTTTGCCACAGTTTATAAGACAATCAATATGTTCTTAACGAACGAATTATCAGCCTTCTACTTAGACTTCGCTAAAGATGTTGTTTATATTGATGGCCAAAATGATGCGCCTCGTCGTAACATGCAAACTGTTTTCTATGCAGTAGCAGTTGCCTTGACGAAGTTATTAACACCAATCTTGCCACATACAGCTGAAGAAATCTGGAGCTACTTACATGAACCAGAAGAATTCGTTCAATTAGCTGAAATGCCAGAAGTGGCACATTTTGCCGGTGAAGAAGACTTAGTCGCTACATGGAATGCTTTCATGGGTATTCGTGACGATGTCTTAAAAGCCCTTGAAACGGCCCGGATGGACAAGGTCATCGGTAAGTCATTAGAAGCTGCCGTAACACTTTATCCAAACGAAGCCAATGCTGCTTTATTAGCTTCATTAGATGCTGACGTTAAACAATTATTGATTGTCTCACAATTAACAATTGCTGACCAAGCTGTAGAAGCCCCAGCAGAAGCCACACAATTTGACGGCGTTGCTGTTAGTGTTGCTCATGCCGAAGGTGACGTTTGTGATCGTTGTCGGATGATTAAGACCGATGTCGGTTCAGACGACAAGTTCCCAATGCTTTGTGCGCGTTGTGCTGCGATTGTCACAGCCAACTACCCAGAAGCAGTTGCTGAAGGTTTAGAAAAATAAACATGATGCTTAAAAAAGCTCAGATATACCGCGTTATTGCGGCAATCTGAGCTTTTTTTGTTCGAAAAATTTGATAACGATTACATTAATCTTAGTCTTTGTTAATGTTTAAACATGACTTATCATTTTTTTGATAAACTAGAAGAGGAAAAATTAAGAAGGGGTGGGTAAATGAGGAAAGGACAAGTTATGAAGCAACATATGGCATTAATTTTAATGCAATTATTATCAAAGAAACGGCAACGAAAATTAACCGTCGCTGAGTTTTTAGAACAGGCAGAGGTCTCACGAACGACCTTTTATTATCATTTTCCAAATGGGATGTGTGGTCTGTTTAGATGGACATTAGAGCAAGAGGTACTAGCGCTGGTGAGGCAGGCGATTTGCGCCGGCCACTGGGAAGAGGGCTGTCACGAGATGGTCCAATTCATTATGCGTTATCCTGAATTTTGTTTAAATCTCTATCGTTTCTCGGATGAAATGCTGCGTTGTGCTTTCTTTGAATCCTTCACAACGACTGTCTTTAAACAAGTACTTGAAAAATATCGGCCACACTATACTGATTCGGAGTTGAAAGACTTTGAGATCTTTTACAGTGGGGCACTCATTAACCAAATTGATCGTTGGTTTGAAGGTAATTTAAAAGAATCTGGCGAGGCCGTTGATGTGCGCGTCTGTTTTAATTTACGTCAAATCGAACGGCTGATGAAATAACAACTGTACAAATGAAGCGTTTTGTTCGGGATTAGAACAAGACGGCGTGTTTGTCAGTGGTGATGAAATCATGATTTGGTAAACTAAGAGTGTACCAAAATAAAGGGAAACGCAACAACCATCATGGAAAGCTCGACCAATTGGTCGGGCTTTTTATGATAGTTACGTTGCAATATGATTGAACGAAAAATTGATTTATAGTCGTTTGATTGACTGTTATTAGACTGACTCTTTTACCCATGTAACGGCCTCTGTTAAGCATTTTTGAATGCTATAATAAAAAAATCTTGAGTATTGTGATAACAATGGAGGAGTAAATTATGAAAGCCTATCAGACAATTTTATTATCGAGTATGGTTTTAAGTACACTAAACACGGGGACCGTATTAGCCGATACAGCTAATCAAAAAACAACTACGGATCAAACAGAACGGACCAAGGCCGTCAGAACTTACAGATAAAAGGATGATTAGCGAATGAGACAATTGATATTAGTCAGTCATGGTGATTTGGCCAAAAGTTATTTAACGAGTTTAGATATGATTGCCGGCGGGCATGATAATGTAACGGCCATCACCTTCGATTGTGAAATTAGTAAGACGTTATTAGGTGATCAAATTGAAGTTGCGCTTAAACCAGATGCACAAGACCAGATGCACAAGAAGTGATAATCGTTGTTGATTTACCAGGCGGGATGCCATGTAATGTCGTACTAGAACGCTATTTAACAGATGAGCGCATCACAATTTTAGCCAGTTTGAACTTACCAATGATTTTAGAGCTTTATTTAAATCTTGGTCAGGCAGATTATCAAATGTCACAAGTGATTAAAACGGCTATTTGTAATACCTATGATGTGAAACAACAACTCAGTAACCAGACTGAAGACGATGAATAAAACTAAAAAGAGCAAGCCAAACATCTGGAAAAGATGAGGGGCTTGCTCTTTTTTGATATGTCAATACAAAGTAAAACTTTAATCTGTTCTCATTAGCTTATAGTTCATTCCCCTTCCCATATGCGTTATACTAATAGTCAGTAACTAATCTGAGCAATTCATTAAGAGGAATTTAAATGCGTAAAAAACTAGTCATTACTGAAAAACCGAGCGTTGCTAAAGAGCTTGCCAAGGTTCTCGGTACTAATCAGAAAACTAAAACCTATTTTGAAGGCGATCAATACCTAATTACATGGGCGTTTGGTCATCTTTTATCATTACAATTACCGGAAGATATTAAAAAAGAGTGGCAACAATGGCGTTTAGAAGATTTACCAATCATTCCTAAGCATATCGGGCTTAAACCACTTCCTAAAACGGGTGGGCAATTAAAGGCTATCAGCCATTTGGTGCATCGTCAGGATATTTCAGGGGCAGTCATTGCGACTGATTCTGGCCGTGAAGGGGAAGCTGTTGCCCGTTATATTTTGGAATGGATTAAATTTGATAAGCCAGTCGAACGACTTTGGATTTCATCACAAACGACCAAGGCGATTAAAGACGGTTTTGCCAATCTGAAACCAGCTAAGCAGTTTGATAATTTGTACGCTTCAGCGCTTGCGCGGGGCCATGCGGATTGGTTGATTGGCTTGAACGTCACGCGGGCCTTAACGACGAAATATGAAGATAATTTGTCAGCAGGGCGGGTTCAAACACCAACATTGGCTTTTGTGAACGAAACAGCGCAACAAATCAGTCGTTTTAAACCTGAAAAATATTACACAATTCAATTGAAAGTTGGCCAAGAACAAGCCACGCTCCAAATGGCTAAACCACAGGGCTTAAAAGACCGTGCGCAAGCCGAAACGCTAGTCGCTAAATTGAAGCAGGCACAAGGTAAAGTGGGTAGTGTCAAGACGAGCCAAAAATCACAAGCTGCACCACTGCCTTATGATTTGACGGAATTACAACAAGTTGCCAATGCGATGTACGGCTTGTCGGCTAAAAAGACGTTGTCATTGATTCAATCATTATATGAAATTCATAAAGTTGTTAGTTATCCGCGGACGGATTCTAAATATCTTTCAACAGATATTGAAGGCACATTGAAGGAACGTTTATCGGCCTTAGTGAAGTTTGATCCGCGCGCCAAACAATACTTAGGGCAGGGCGCTAAAGTGAAACAACCGGCTGTTTTCAACGATCGAAAGGTCACTGATCACTACGCCTTAATTCCAACCGAAGAACCAGTCAGAGCTGAAAAATTATCTACCGATGAATTGCGGATGTACCGTTTAATTGTCGAACGCTTTATGGGCTTGTTTGCGGATCAATATGTCACAGCCGTTACAAAAGCGACTGTTCAGTTTGGTGATCACACCTTTACCTTCAAACAAACTAAAGTCGTTCAACAAGGTTGGCACGCGGATTCAAAAGAAACACCAACTACAAGTGTTGATTGGCAAGAAGGCGCAGTGGTGCCTGCTAACTTTTCAATTAAGGAACAATTAACATCAGCGCCGAAACCCTTAACTGAAGGGACCTTATTAGGTAAGATGGAACACTATGGCTTGGGCACACCAGCAACGCGGGCCGAAATTATCGAAAAATTGGTGCGTAGTGAACTCTTAGAACGCCGTGGCCATTCCTTAGCAGTGACACCTAAGGGGCAACAACTGTTGAAATTGGTTAATAAAACATTGGTCTCACCAGAATTGACCGGTAAATGGGAGAATTCATTAGAGGCGATTGCGCGTGGTCAAGAAAATCAAAAAGCGTTCATCACTGAAATCAAAGCGGCCACTAAGACCTTGGTTTCTGAGATTAAAAAGAGTGAAACTGAATATCACGATTTCGCGATTACCAACAAGAAATGTCCAGAATGTGACCATCCGTTGAAGGAGCGTAATACGCGTGACGGCAAGGTTTACGTCTGCACAAACTGTCATTATCGGCGTCGTAAAGATCCCAAAGTTTCCAACCATCGGTGCCCACAATGTCATAAGAAAATGGTCATCATTGAAGGACAAGCCGGTGCTTATTTCCGTTGCTTGAATGATGGAACGACAGAAAAAATGCTCGATAAAAAAGATTGTAAGAAGAAAATTTCAAAACATGAAGAACGCCGCCTAATTCAAAAAGTAAACCAAGAAGAAGAGCCAGCTGAAAGTCCACTAGCAGCAGCATTGCGCAAGGCAATGGAGAAATAACGGATTCAAAAAAAGTATGCGGTTAATATTTGAATATAAACATAACTCGTATATAAATTAGTATTATTTCAATTTATAAAAAGAAGCAGTCCCCGTTAGAAAACCTAACCGTGGCTGCTTCTTTTTTAGAATCGATTTTTGATATTATTGACGGTATTTTCTGTCCCTTTTACAATCGGATGATTATCTTTTACTTGAATGTTGGCATCTAAGTGAGAACGACCGGTTGCGTAGTCAAAGGCGACGCCGGGTTCGATGTTCCAGACATAATCGTTGAAATTAAGGGTGCCATCTGTCGAGATGGCTTGGACCCAGTAACCGCGGGGCATTAATTCATTACCACGAAAGACGGTTGTCACTTTATAGATTACTTTTTTATTAGCGGCCAGTGCGTTACGGACCTTTTCTTCGAAAATCTGCATTGTCTTTTGATTACTATATTCGGTTTGAGTCGCCAGGTTTAACGGATTATCTAAACTACCTGGCTGCCCCGATTGAAAGTGACCATTTTGATCAAAATTAAAACTAATGGTGTAAGCAATCAGGTGGCCACGGTTTTGAGGTGTGATGCGGCGACCGTTGACGACCAGTGGTTGATTATGCCAACCAGTCGGATTCCAAACTTGGCGTGAGCGCACTTCAGATTTCCCTAGGTTGCGGGAAGACAGATAGGCTGTTGCCGAAGTGGTTCGATTGAGTTGATCTAATTGGCCGTAATCGATTTTTTCGCTGGTCCAATCTGCACTAGTCAACTGGCTTTTGTCGTTGTTGATGGCAAGATAAGCGGCGCTGCCATTTTCAAAGTCGCGGTTAGCAATTGCCTGATAATCGGGACTGACTTGCGCCTGTTGTATGGTGGATTGTGTAATGGCGGGGATTTTCTGGGTGATATCTTGCAGGATATTATTGCGACCACCCAAATAACCAATCGCAAGGATGGCGACGGTTAATAATAGCCGACGCATTTTTTTCGTTTTCAAAATAGTGACTCCTAACATTATCTGATTTTACTATTATACCGTGGAATGGGAATAAGATATGGTAAAAAAGGGCTGGGACAAAATTTACTTTTGTCCCAGCCCCATACTCATTATTTTGAACTATTACGCAATGTTAGTGACGTCCCAATCGTAATGACTTGTGGAATGACTTGTTCCGCGTCGAGTTGCTTAATTAATAATTCAGCTGCTGATTGGCCCATTCGTTCGGTGTAGACCTTGACCGAGCTGAGTGTTGGGAACGTGTATTGGCAGATTGACGTGTCATTAAAGCTAATCAAACTGAGTTGCTCAGGCACTTTGATGGCTGCTTCGTGAAGGGCGCGCAGTGCGCCAACCGCCATGGCGTCGTTAGCGATGAAGAGTGCTTCTGGTAAGTTATCGGCCTGTTCATGAAGTAACTGTGTAATGAGCTGGTAACCAGATTCCGGTGTGAAATCGCCGGTAAGTAGCCATTCGGGATGGAAGTTGTTTTGCTTTTTAAGATAATGTTTGAAGTGGGTTGAGCGGGGGTCGGTGCCCAATTTAACATTGTCGGACGTGCTTTCTTGGCCTGTTAACATCCCGATTTTCGTTAAACCACTCGCCATAAAATGATCGACAACTGCTTTGACCGGTGTTTTGAAATCGGTCATGACACAACTAATCTCGTAGTCTAAGGTATTCATATCAATAAAGACGAGATTGCGGTTTAATTTCTTTAAACGGGTAATCTGACCCAAGCTGTATTTACCGATGACAATGACACCCGCGGCATCAAAAAGGGTATCGAAAGGATCGTTTTGAAAAAAACGAGTGACTTCAAAACCGAGTTCTTGCAGCTTCTTTTCAACGCCCAGGCGAATTGATAGGTAGTAGAGGTCTTCCAATTCTTCTGTAGCGGTATACCATTCGACAATGGCGATGCGGCCCCGATGGTTATTATTTTTTTTAGTATTTTTAGTGTAGCTAAGGCTTTCAGCAGCTTCAAAAATGCGTTGGCGGGTTTCATCACTCACAGAAAGGGACTGATCGTAATTTAAAACCCGGGAGACAGTTGCGTTTGAAACTTTAGCTAATTGTGCGATATCTTTAATAGTTGCCAAGGTGCACCTCTCAATTCAGTGTTTACTACTATCTAGTTTAGCATACTACCCGAAAATAATGCGCGCGTTAAAAAAATAGTTTGATTTTTTAGTAAATGTTTAGTAAAATGAAAGCGATTAATAAAGGAGGAATTTACCATGAACATGACAGAATTGAATACCGCATTTAAAGCAGCCTACAACAAGGAACCTGAAGCAAGTTACTTTGCCCCTGGTCGGATCAACTTAATTGGTGAACATACAGATTATAACGGCGGACACGTTTTCCCAACAGCAATCACATTAGGGACATACGCAGTCGTTGCTAAACGTGAAGACCAAACAATCAATCTTTTATCAGGCAACTTCGAAGATGCCGGTGTCATTTCATTTGACCTTAGCGATTTATCATATCAAAAAGCACACAACTGGGCCAACTATCCTAAAGGCATGATTGTTTACTTACAAGAACAAGGTTATACAATCGATCATGGTTTGGATATTTATTTAAAAGGTAATATTCCCAATGGTGCTGGTTTATCATCGTCAGCTTCAATCGAATTATTAATGGGTGTTATTTTAGAAGACCAATTCAACTTAGATATCGACCGTGTGGACCTTGTTAAAACAGGGATGATGGTTGAAAATAAATTTATCGGTGTTAACTCAGGTATCATGGATCAATTCGCAGTTGGGATGAGCAAGGCTAACCACGCTATTTTACTTGATACCAACACCTTGGATTATGATTTGGTCCCAATCGACTTACAAGACAACGTGATCATCATCATGAACACTAACAAACGTCGTGAATTAGCTGATTCTAAATATAACGAACGTCGTAGTGAATGTGAAAAAGCATTAGCGATTTTACAAACTAAGAATGATATCAACTCATTAGGTGATTTAGATAACGAAACATTTGATCTACAAACATACATGTTACAAGACGAAAACCTATTAAAACGTGCTCGCCATGCTGTATCTGAAAACCAACGGACAATGAAGGCTAGAGAAGCCCTCAAGAACAATGACCTTGAACGCTTCGGTAAGTTAGTGAACGCATCACACGTGTCATTACAATTTGATTATGAAGTAACAGGGATTGAATTAGATACATTAGTTCAATCAGCTTGGCAACAACCTGGCGTCTTAGGTGCTCGGATGACTGGTGCTGGCTTTGGCGGTTGTGCCATCGCGATTGTTGCAAAAGACCAAGTTGAAAACTTTGAAGAAAATGTTGCTAAAGCTTATACAGATAAAATTGGTTATGCCCCAAGCTTCTATGTCGCAGAAATCGCTGACGGTGCTAAGAAGTTAGGTTAATCATTAAATTAGGAGGGGTTTCAATATGTCAATTCTAGTATTAGGCGGTGCCGGGTATATCGGTTCCCATACAGTTGATCAATTAATTGAACGCGGTTATGACGTCGCAGTTGTCGATAATTTAGTTACGGGACATAAGGCAGCGATTAACACCAAAGCCCGTTTTTATAAGGGTGACGTACGCGATAAAGAATTTATGCGCAACGTTTTCCAACAAGAAGACGTTAGTGGTGTCATTCACTTTGCTGCCTTTTCAATCGTGCCAGAATCAATGCAATCGCCATTAAAATATTTTGACAACAATACTTATGGGATGACGGCGTTACTTGAAGTGATGAACGAATTCGGCGTTAAACGGATCGTCTTTTCATCAACGGCGGCGACTTATGGGGAACCTAGGGCAATTCCAATTAAGGAATCCGACCCACAAGTACCAACCAATCCTTACGGTGAGAGTAAGTTGATGATGGAAACAATGATGAAGTGGGCCGATAAAGCTTACGGCATCAAATTTGTCGCCTTACGCTATTTCAACGTTGTTGGTGCCAAACCAGATGGGTCAATTGGTGAAGATCATCATCCAGAAACGCACTTGTTACCAATCGTATTGCAAGTCGCTGCTGGTAAACGTGATCAATTATCAATCTTTGGTGACGACTACGATACGCCAGATGGGACAAACGTCCGCGATTACGTACACGTATTAGATTTAGCGGATGCGCACATCTTGGCCTTTGAATATCTCAAAGACGGCCATGATAGCAACGCCTTTAACTTGGGCTCATCAACTGGCTTTTCAAATATGGAAATTGTCGAAGCTGCTCGTAAAGTGACTGGCAAGGCAATTCCTGTGACGATGGCCCCTCGTCGTGCCGGTGATCCAAGTACATTGATTGCCGCAAGTGACAAAGCACGTGAAACGCTTGGCTGGGCCCCTAAATATGACAATATGGAAGCAATTATTGAAACCGCATGGAATTGGCACTTAAACCATCCTAATGGTTATGCAGATCGGTAGAGGAAAGAATATGCAAGTAAGAGAATTGATTCAAAAGTTTATTACAAAAGTCAGCACTTTTCCAGAAACAACTTATACGGCTGAAGATGAACAATATTTATTTAACGTTGTCCTCGACTTAGTTGGCGAAGGTGATGAGACACCAGTTGTTGCACAAGAGACGACAACTTTGATTGACTTGAAAGAAGCATTGGTCCAATTGGCAGTTGACCATCAGCGTATTCAAGATTTAGCGGCTGAACGCGATATTTTGGGCGCTAAGTTGATGGATTTGGTGACACCATTGCCAAGTGCCGTTAACAAACGTTTTTGGACGTTATACGAAAAGGACCCAGAAAAGGCGCTAGCTTATTTCTACGAATTAAGCCAAGCCAACGATTATATCAAGGTTGCTGCAATCGCGAAGAATATCGCTTATGATGTACCCACTAAATATGGCGATTTAGAAATTACGATTAACCTCTCAAAACCTGAAAAAGATCCTAAACAAATTGCGTTAGCTAAAACGATGAAACAAACGGGTTATCCTAAATGCCAACTTTGTTTAGAAAATGAAGGGTATGCGGGTCGGTTGGATTTCCCAGCGCGGCGTAATCATCGCATTGTGCGCTTTGATTTAGAACAACAAACATGGGGCTTCCAGTATTCGCCATATGCTTATTTCAATGAACATTCAATCTTCTTGGATGGCAAACACGAACCAATGGTGATTGATCAAACCACGTTTAAAAACCTACTACAAATTGTTAAGCAGTTCCCTGGCTACTTTGCCGGGAGTAATGCTGATTTGCCTATCGTAGGGGGCTCAATTTTAACGCATGAACATTATCAAGGCGGCCGGCATGATTTTCCAATGGCCAAAGCACCAATCAGCACACCACTTCAATTTGCGGGTTATGATGATATTCAAGCCGGAATTGTTGAATGGCCAATGTCGGTTATTCGCTTGACGGGTAGTGATGCTAAGCGCATTGAAACACTTGCTGCTGACATTCTGACTAAGTGGCAACACTACAGTGATCCAGAAGTCCAAGTCTTAGCGCAAGAAGCAGACGGGACACTGCATCACACCATCACACCGATTGCGAGAATGCGTGGGGATCAATATGAAATTGATTTGGTCTTACGTGACAATCAAACATCGCCAGAACATCCAGATGGTATTTATCATCCACACGCAGATGTTCAACATATTAAAAAAGAAAATATTGGTTTAATCGAAGTCATGGGCTTAGCGATTCTACCACCACGTTTGAAGTCTGAAATGGCAGAAGTTGAAAAATACCTCTGTGATCAACCAAATGAAATGGCCGCTTATCACAAAACATGGGCTGACCAAATCAAGGCTGATCATTTAGCAATCACACCAGCCAATGTTACAACATTGGTTCAAAATGAAGTCGGTAAAGTCTTCATGCGTGTTTTAGAAGATGCGGGTGTCTTCAAGCGCGATACAAAAGGACAAGCAGCATTTATCAAATTTACAGAGCGTGTCAACAATGCCTAAAAAGTGTTGCTGACAACCCGTTAAAAATCAATTGGAGGTCAAGTCATGAAATATTGGCGTCAGGAATTTGGGACGATTAATGGTCAGACTGTTTGGCAACATTGGTTAGAAAATAGTCAGGGCTATCAATTAGCAGTTATCGATTATGGGGCAACCATCACGAATTTAGTGATGCCCGATAAGGCGGGACAATTTAAAAATGTGGTAATCGGTTACGATAATTTAGCGGATTATCTCAAACAAGAAGCTTACTTTGGCGCGACTGTTGGCCGGGTAGCCGGTCGAATTGGTAAAGGGGCCTTCACATTAGACGGCCACGATTATCAATTACCACTTAATAACGGCGAAAACACCAATCATGGTGGTCCTAATAGCTTTGAATCTCAAGTTTGGCAAGCAAGCGTTGAAGAACAAGCCGACGCAATTAGCGTTACTTTTAAATTAACAAGTCCTGACGGTGCCAATGGCTTCCCAGGGAACTTATCAGTTGCGACGACTTATACCTTGAATGAAAAAAATGAATGGTTGGTTGATTATCAAGCAACATCCGACCAAACAACGCTTTTCAACCCAACTTGTCACGTTTATTTAAACTTAACCGGGGACTTCGATCAATTAGTTGACGGTCATCAATTGCAAATCGACAGTGATCGTTTCGGCGAAATTCAACCAGATGGTCTACCAACCGGGCAATTATTGCCAGTTGATCAAACTGTTTTCGATTTACGGCAACCACGTGCAATCGCTGATGCTTTTGCTAGTCAAGAAACACAAAATAAATTGGTAAATGGCTACGATCACCCATTCTTATTAAATAAAAATGCTGATCGAAATGATGCGGTTTTAACCGAACCAACTAGTGGTCGCTCGCTAACGATTAATACGGAAGGTAATGCAATTGTCATCTACACTGCCAACGGTTTCGGGAGCGAACCAAACTTGACTGATAAAGCGATTCAACCGCACGAAGCGGTCGCAATTGAAGCCCAAATGATGCCGGATGCGATTCATCATGCGGACTTTGGCAATGTTATTTTAAAGGCCAATGAACAGTACCATCGGCAAACATGTTACAAGTTAAATTAATCAGAGTTTCTGATTGCATGCGGTTACAAAATCACGTATAATGAACTTGTTTAGAAGACCAATACGGTTGGCTAGATAATATAGTGTATTTTAAAGGAGTAACATCATGGAAAAAGGAACAGTAAAATGGTTTAACAATGAAAAAGGTTTTGGTTTTATCTCAGTTGAAGGCCAAGACGATATCTTCGTACATTTCAGTGCTATCCAAGACGAAGGCTTCAAATCATTAGAAGAAGGCCAAGCCGTAGAATTCGACATCGTTGAAGGTACACGTGGCGCACAAGCTGCTAACGTTAAAAAACTATAATCTTAAAAAAGATTAATGATACTTTGAAGAAGGTGCCGGACTGATTAGTCTGTGGACCTTCTTTTTAATAGATTGATGATAATTAGATTGACAAGCAGGGTTAAATCGATTAACGTATAACCATAGTTAAATATCAATGACCGCGTAATGAGTAGAGAATAAGCCACTATATCAGAGAGCTGGGATTGCTGGAAACCAGTATATGCTTAGAATCGAATTACAATACGCTAAGTGGTCAGACGTGTGATTGACGTACCAATCAATGAGTGATGCTAGGCAACTAGCATAATTCGGGTGGTACCGCGAACTTAAACTTTAAGTCGTCCCTATAATCTTCTCACGAGGATTATAGGGACTTTTTTTATTATATTAGGAGGGTTTCAAATGCAAAAGAATATTATTGATGAATTAACATGGCGCGACGCAATTAACCAACAAACAGATGCTGACGGTTTACGTGAATTAACTGAAAAGAAGAGTATCTCATTATACTGTGGGGTTGATCCTACTGGCGATAGTATGCATATCGGGCATTTAATTCCCTTCATGATGATGAAACGTTTCCAATTAGCTGGACATCATCCATATATCGTTATCGGTGGGGGAACAGGTTCAATCGGCGATCCAAGTGGTCGTAAATCAGAACGTCAACTCCAAACAATGGAAATGGTCCAACACAACGTTGAAGCTTTATCTGGCCAAATGAAACGTTTATTCGGCGAAGATGCCAATGTTTCAATGGTTAACAACTACGACTGGTTATCAAAAATTTCATTGTTAGATTTCTTACGTGATTACGGTAAGTTATTCAACATCAACACAATGTTGGCTAAAGACGTGGTTGCTAGTCGTTTAGATGTTGGGATTTCATTTACTGAATTCACATACCAAATCTTACAATCAGTCGATTTCATGCACCTTTACAAAGCACACGATGTGCAACTACAAATCGGTGGTGCTGATCAATGGGGTAATATTACTTCAGGGATCGATATGATTCATAAAATTGAAGGTAGCGAAACAGAAGTCTACGGCTTAACAATTCCATTGATGCTCAAGGCTGACGGGACGAAGTTTGGTAAGACAGCTGGCGGTGCCATCTGGTTAGATCCTGAAAAGACAACCCCATATGAATTCTACCAATTCTGGTTAAACCAAGATGACCGGGATGTTGTTAAATACTTGAAATACTTCACTTTCTTAGATGAAGCTGAAATTAACGAACTCGCTAAAACAGTTGAAACAGCCCCTGAAAAACGTGAAGCACAACGTCGTTTAGCTGAAGAAGTGACACGTTTTGTTCACGGCCAAGCTGAATTAGAAGGTGCTCAAAAGATTACGGAAGTACTTTTCTCAGGTGATATCAAAGCCTTAGATGTCAAAGAAGCAGAACAAGCCTTCCAAAAAGCACCAACAGTTGAAATCACAGCTGAAAAGAAAAACATCGTTGATTTCTTAGTGGATGCTGGAATTGAATCATCAAAACGGCAAGCACGTGAAGATGTGCAAAATGGGGCCATCACAATTAACGGTGACCGTCTCCGCGAAACAACACTTGAAATTGACCCAAGCGAAAACTTCGAAGGTAAATTTGTCATTGTCCGTCGAGGCAAGAAAAAATACTTCTTGGCAAGAGTAAAATAAGTGCGTTCAGGCTGGGTATACTTCGAGGACTAGCCTAGTCTCGTGAATGAGCGACGCAGTCGATCGTTTGGGACGTAGCTAACCGCAGAAGTATGGTTTGAAAAGCACGTTAAATAGAAGTGCGTTTGAAACAGTTTGACTCTGAGCATTAACATAATTTGGCGAATTAGCGATGAAATCGCTGATTTGACAAATGTCGTTAAGCACAGGAGTCAGTTTCAAAAAGCACGTTAAATAAAGTGAGTGCTGACTCGAGTTGGTTAGGCTTCGAGGATTAACAGTAAAATGGGTATTATGGCGTTTCTTGCCATAATACCCATTTTGCAGTTAACCGGAAAAGGCTACTCGAGAAGCACGTTAAAATAAATGAGTGCGTTCAAACCGGGTATGTTCTGAGGATTAGCATAGCAAGGCGAATGATTGCTGTAAGCAATCGTTTGACTTGTGTAGCTAAACGCAGGAACATGGTTTGAAGAGCACGTTAAAGAAATAGAAGTGCGTTTGAAACAGTTTGACTCTGAGCATTAACATAATTTGACGAATTAGCGATGAAATCGCTGATTTGACAAATGTCGTTAAGCGCAAGAGTCAGTTTCAAAAAGCACGTTAAAAATCACCCCCAACCCTCTTTTTGAGCGTTCAGGGGTGATTTTTTATATTTAATTTTCTGAAAGAAGGGTATACTTATTATTAAATAAATTGAAAAGAAAGAAAGTGACTTACAGATGGCGTTAAGTTATGCAGATAATCCGCAGGTTCAAAAGAATCGCTGGCGGATATTAACGGCGGTGGGGCTTTTTACCTTCATGGCCACCCTTGATGGGAGTATCGTCAATATTGCGTTACCTGTCATGAGTCGGGATCTGAAAATTCCGATGAATCAATCAGAATGGATCGTCTCGATTTATCTGATTATGATTTGTGCACTACTGCTATTATTTGGTAAAGTTGGCGATGCCTTCGGGAAGGTTAAAGTTTTCAAGATTGGGACTTTTCTTTTCGTATTGGGCTCATTGCTATGTGGTTTTAACGGGGGACTACCATTGTTACTTGGTGCGCGGGTCGTTCAAGCGCTAGGGGCTTCAATGACAATGAGTAATAATAATGGGATTATCACCGAAGTTTTCCCATTAAAAGAACGGGGCCGAGCATTAGGGTTAACCGGCTCATTTGTGGCTTTAGGCAGTATCGCGGGTCCCGGGATTGGTGGTTTAATCCTCGCGCACTTTAGTTGGGGCTATATTTTCTGGATTAACGTGCCAATTGGTATTTTGACGATTATTTTTGGGCATTTTATTTTACCCAAAGATATTATTAAAACACATGAAAAAATTGATTATGCCGGATTTGTTAGTTTTGCGGCCTTGATTGTCAGCTTGTTCCTTGGCATCTTTATTGGTCAACAAATTGGCTTTACATCACCAATCATTTTAACGGCTTTTGTGGTAGCCTTGATCAGTGCTGGGATTTTTGTTTGGATCGAACAACATGTTGAACAGCCCTTATTATCATTTAGATTATTCAAGAATGTTGATTTTAGCTTGAGTTTATTATGTGCATTCTTAATTTTTATCGTTAATTTCTTCTTCAACGTCATTTCACCATTCTATTTGGAAAATGCATTGGGCTTAGCGCCTAATTTGGCAGGTTATAGCTTAATGATTTTCCCAATTGTGCAAGTGGTTGTAGCACCGATTGCTGGTAGTATTTCAGATAAAATTGGTCCAGAATTATTAACTTTTGTCGGCCTGATTTTAATCTCAATTAGCCAAGTCGGTTATATGTTAATGAATCTACAAACGCCAATTTGGTTATTCATGTTCTTCGTCGGTTTAGTCGGCCTGGGCAATGGGATTTTCCAAGCACCCAATAACACGATTGTCATGAGTTCAGTGGGGGTTCAAGACTTGGGGGTCGCCGGTGGGATTAATGCCTTAGCGCGTAACTTAGGGATGGTCTTTGGGATTTCGCTATCGACAACGGTCTTGTATGCCGCAATGAGTCGTAATTACGGTCAAAAAGTAACGGGATATATTCCAGGTCACGCGGATGTCTTCATTGCTGGGATGCATGATGCTTTCATGGTCGCCTTGGTCATTTGTTTGATTGCGACAGCCTTAACAGGTTGGCGAATGTTGAAACATCGTAGAATGGTTGTTAAAAACTAAAAAAATAATCGGTCCGACAAAGATGTCAGGACCGATTATTTTTTTGAATCTTTTTTAGTTTACATTCTTAGGACCCGCGTTATTCGTTGTTTGGCCTTGTGTGTAGGCTAATAAATGATCACGTAAGTCATTTTCCATGTGGTTTAATTCTTTTTCAGCCATTTGCCGTTTTTCGTGACCTTCTTGTTGAATCTTCAAGGTTTCTTGAAGGGTTTCGACTAAGTCGTTTTGGGTCTTTTGAAGGGTTTCGATATCAACGACGCCACGTTCGTTTTCCTTAGCAGTTTCAATTGATGACATCTTCAACATCGCACTATTTTTCTTCAAGAGATCGTTAGTTGTTTCGGAAACTTGACGTTGTGCAGTGACCGCATCTTTTTGACGGAGGAGGGTCAAGGCGATTGCGACTTGGTTCTTCCAAAGTGGAATTGCGGTGTTAATTGAGGCTTGAATCTTTTCAGCGAGCGCTTGGTTCGTATTTTGGATTAAGCGAATTTGTGGCGCTTGTTGAAGCGTAATTTGACGGGCTAACTCTAAATCATAAGTCCGCTTTTCAAGCCGGTTTTTAAATTGATTGAGATCATTGACCTCTTGCACAGCCATTTGATTGTTGTCATTTTCGGCTTTCGCCATGGCAGCTGGGATCTCAGTTTGATCGAGCGCTTGCATCTTGAGTTGACCAGCGGCGATGTAGATATTCAGTGCATCAAAGTAGGCTTTGTTTTTAGCGTATAGACCTTCCAATGTTTCGTTATCGCGCATTAAACCGTCTTTTTCTTTTTCCAGTTTAATCGCAATCCCGTCAATTTGAGCACCAATCTTTTGATACTTAGCAGTGACTTCGTAAACTGATTTTTTAATCTTACCAAACATCCGCTTGAAAACGTTGCTGTCTTCAGCCCGTAATTCGTCCGGGTTAGCTTCGTTTAGACGATACATCAATGAAGTTAGTGCGTCGCCGATTTCACCAGTTTCTTGGCTTTGGACTTGATTCAACATTGTTTGCGAAAAAGCACCTAGTTTCTTTTGAGCTTGGGCGCCGTAGTTGAGAACCGCCTGTTGATCGTTAACGTCTAATTGTTCAGCCAATTGTTGGGCTTGTTGTTGTTGTTCAGGTGAGAGTTGGTTTAGTAATTCTTCACCTGATTTTTTTTCAACCGTTTCTTCAGTAACGGCAGGGGCCGCTTGATCAAATGGGTCTTTTAATAAATCACTCATTAAATCATCTTGTTTTTCGGTAACGTCTGTCATTAGTTTTCCTCCTTGTGATCAGGGGTTGTTTGTTGTTTTGCAACTGAGATTTCAGTGTCGAGATCATCTAAATCATCGGCCACAAAAGTCGCGTAGTCTTGCTTAATTTGTTGGCTCAAAGCATCGATTGCTTCGGCAGATTTATCCAAAACAGCGTAGGTATCAGCCGTCTTAACTTCATGATGACTAATCTCGATGAATTTGCGCGTTAGCTCATTAATTGAAGGTAAGTGACGATAGAGAAAATCGCTGGCTAAGTGCAAGCGTTTGGGTTCCTTGACGATTGCCTGGAACATGGCTTGACTGACACGCGTTGTTTCTTGGTTTAAATCAATCGCCTTTAATTTAGGAAGAGCTTGCATGTTGGTTGCCAAAGCTTGAACTTCAATTTCGGCTTGGTGCATTGTTTCTCTGAAGAAATCAATCTCATCATCACTCATGCCGGCATCTTGATAGTGTTTCAGCATTTTATCTGAAATTTTGTGATTTGTTTTGTATTGGGGTTGTTGCTTAAGGCGTTTAAAACTGATTAGCATGTAGATCGCAGCGAGTAAGACACCTAGACCGACCCACAAGAAGTTATCCCAATCGCCATAGAAATCAAAGAGGGTTGCGAACGTTGGAATTGAAACTGCCATAATTAGAAAGCCAATACACCATATTTTTATTTTTTTAAACATCATTGTCAGCTCCTAAATTTATATTGATGAGTTCATTTTAACAGTAATTTCATTAAAAAGGTATCAGCCTAAGGATGGATATTTAATCCCAACCAAATAATGAACTTTTACGTACTGATAGCGGACGATTTCAAAAGCGCGTATAATGATTGACAAGAATGCAAACTTAATTAAAGGTGGTTAATTTTAAATGTCTTATGAGGAAAAGGTATTATCTGAAGAAACACTTTTTAAAGGGCATGTGATTGATCTAGCGGTTCAACAAGTTGCCTTGCCAGATGGTCAAACCGCCAGTCGCGAAATTGTCTATCACCATGGTGCGGTTGGGATTATTCCAATCACAGCTGATGGTGAGCTATTATTGGTACGACAATGGCGCGCACCAATGCAACGTGAAACGCTTGAAATTCCAGCGGGGAAAATTGATCTAGGTGAAACGGATTTGGCCAAGGTTGCTTTACGAGAATTAAATGAAGAAACAGGCTTAACGACGGCTAAATTACAACAAATTGCTGAATTTTTTACATCACCAGGTTTTTCTAATGAAAAAATGACGCTCTTTTATACGACGGCTCTAACCCCAGTTGCTAATAAACGTCCGTTAGATGATGATGAGTTTTTGAATGTTGAACGCTTAACACTCGCACAAGCGCAAGCAGCCGTTAAGAGTGGGCTCATTTGTGATGCCAAAACGATTATGGCACTATACTACTGGCAATTACAGAGCAAATAGGAGGGCTGACAATGGCTAATGAACCGAGTACGCGTGAAGCTTACCGCCAACAAAAAGAGGCGGAAGAAGCGGCCTTTAAACAACGCGATCAAGAACGGCTAAGAACCGAACGGGAATATGCCCGACAAAAGCAAAAGGCGGCTTTCAAGGCTGTAACCGATGACGCTCCGGAAAAGAAGCGTCGGCGTGAGAAAAAAGAAGATCTCCCAGCAGTTAAACGATTGAAGACTCGTTTGAACTGGGCGATTGGGATTACATTTGGATTAATTATAATCGTTTACTTGATCTTATTTTTCATATAAACTAGTAAAGTCGATTATTTTTAGGAAACGGAGAATATTAATATGAAAATTAGTGTCGTTTGTGCCATGGAAGAAGAAATTCGGACATTGTTAACGAAGTTAGAAGATGTTCAAGAACATACGGTGGCAGGCAATACCTTCTATAAAGGACATTTGTACGGTCATGAAGTAACATTAGTTGAATCAGGGATTGGTAAAGTGCAAGCTGGGATGACAACGGCGATTTTATTAGCCGAAGAAAAACCAGATGTTGTTATCAATACCGGTTCAGCTGGTGGGATTGGCGAAGGCTTACACATCGGTGACGTTGTGATTTCAAGTCAAGTCGCATATCATGATGCTGAAGCAACGGCCTTTGGTTATTTACCAGGACAATTACCACAACAACCCCAACGTTTTGAAGGGGATGCTAACACAGTTAAACAAATTGAAGCGGCTGCCAAAGCAGTTGACTTACAACCACGTGTTGGTTTAATCGTCACAGGTGACCAATTTATCGCCAGCCAAGATAAAATCAAAACGATTAAGGAAATCTATCCAGAAGCCCTCTCTTGTGAAATGGAAGGCGCAGCGATTGGCCAAGTGGCAACTCAATTTGGGATTCCATTCGTTGTTATCCGTGCTATGAGTGATGTTGGTGATGAGGATGCCGGCGTAACGTTTGACGAATTCATCGTAGAAGCAGGCCAAAAATCAGCAGCAATGCTCCTCAACTTCTTGAAGAATATTAAATAAGAATGAGTGCTTTTGAAACGGGTTGATTCTGAGCATTAACTTAATTTGGCGGATTAGCGATGTAATCGCTGATTTGACAAATGTTGTTAAGCGCAAGAGTCAGTTTCGAAAAGCACGTTACAAAATGAGTGCTTTTCAAGCTGATTAGCTTTTGAGCATTAGCACAGAGAAGCGAATAAGCGACAAGGTCGCTTATTTGATTCACAGGGCTAAGCGCAGAAAGTTAGCTTGAGAAGCACGTTAAAGAAAGAATTGCTTTTGAAACGGGTTGACTCTGAGCATTAACTTAATTTGGCGGATTAGCGATGTAATCGCTGATTTGACAAATGTTGTTAAGCGCAAGAGTCAGTTTCAAAAAGCACGTTAAAAAAGAAGTGCGTTCAAACCCGGGATATTCCGAGCACTAGCCTAACAAGGCGAATGATTGCTGAAAGTAATCGTTTGACTTGTGACGCTAGGCAAAGGAATATGGGGTGAAAAGCACATTAATCAGGAGTTTCTATGGAAAAATTTTGTCAAAGTTGTGGCATGCCACTTTCACCAGCCAACCAAGGTCGTGAACAAGATGGCACCAAGGCAACGCAGTATTGCCAACTTTGTTACATTGATGGTCAATGGACAGAACCGACAATTACTTTTGAACAGATGTTAGCTAAAGGTATCGCGGGTCTTCGTGCTGATCAAACAACCGGTCAATTAAAAAAATGGTTCTTAATTAAAAGCTATCCGATGATGCTCAAAAAAATGAGACGGTGGCAATAAGTGACCAAGTAAGTCTAGCTTTGATGCTAGGCTTATTTTTTTTGGACAAAATGGCAATTTCTGTTAAACTAACGTCAATATCATAACTGGATGCGGAGGGTTACCAATGACATCAGAGGTTGAGCAATATTGGCAAACGTTTATTAAAGAACAAAATTTATCACCTGAACGGCAACCAGCAGAAATTTATTCATTTGGAAATACAGTGCAAATGGCTAATGAATTAGCGGTACTAGTCATTAGTGGTCAAAAAACGGCAACTACTTCGGCCATTGACTTGTATGAACCTAATGAGCATGTACCTCAGGCTGGTGATTATAATATTATATTAGATGGACAAGGGAAACCCGCTGCGATTACTAAAACAATGAGCTGTAAAATTATTGCTTATAATAAGGTATCGGCTGATCATGCTTATTTAGAAGGTGAGGGTGATCGAACACTTGATTATTGGCGAGCGGTTCATGAACCTTTTTTTACGGCTGAATATGCCGAGTTAAACCGAACATTTGAGCCAACGATTCCTTGTTTATGTGAACAATTTATGGTGGTTAAGTCTTAGAGGAGTGTGAGGAAAATGATTCCCAAACGATTATCAAGAGGCGATGAAATTCGGGTCATCGCACCTAGCAATAGTTTACAAAGTGTGGGCGGGTTTGGTGCCAATCAAGCGGCGCTCAAACGCCTAAACGACCTCGGTTATCAGGTAACATTTGGTCAAAATGTGACGGTAATGGACTGTCTTAATTCAAGTCCAATTGAGGCGCGTGTTGCTGATTTACATGCCGCTTTTTTAGATGATAACGTTAAAGCAATTTTAGCGGTGACTGGTGGTTATAATGCCAACGAATTATTGCCATATCTCGATTTTGAATTGATTGCTAAACACCCTAAGATTATTTGTGGCTACTCTGATTTTACATCGTTGGCCAATGCGATTACCGCTAAGACCGGCTTAGTGACCTATTACGGCCCGTCTTACATCGCATTTAAATTAGCGGATCAACTCGGTGATTATCAAGTTCAAAATTGGCAAAAAGTGATGACTCAGGGCACGGATACGGTTCGGTTGACTGCATCTGCCCAATGGTCAAGTGATGCATGGTACTTGCCGGATGCTAAGCGCGACTATCACGACAATCAATGGCAGACATATGCCAAAGGCCGCGTAACGGGTGAGTTAGTGGGGGGCAACTTGAACACGCTCTACACCTTACAAGGAACGTCTTATCAACCAAATTATGATCGTAAAATTTTATTGATCGAGTGTTCAGATGATTCTGATCGTTACGATTTTTCACGTAATCTAGCGGCACTCTTACAAAGTATTCGACAGCCACAGGCGCTGATTATCGGGCGAATCCCGACGGATGTTGATTTGGATGAAGAAATGCTCTTATATATTTTAGCGAAATTTCCAATTTTAAAAACGATACCAGTACTCTATAATGTCAATGTTGGGCATACGCAACCGATTCTGACATTACCAATTGGTCAGACAATTACGGTGGATGCGACGGAGAAATGGGTACAGATTGAAAATGATAGATAAAAAAGGCGGTAGTTAGATGGATTTGTATGGCGTGTTATTCATAATAACATTGATGATATTTTTACCGGAGCGTTATCGAGATTATGTTTATCTTAAACTAGGCTATTATCGGTATTTAATCCTTTTAGGGCTATTTTTAGCTTTAATAGCGACGCTCGTTAGCAACGAATTCTTCGTCTTTATTCCGATGGCGATTATTTTATCCTGTTTGGTTGCTTTTTTAGATTTTAGAAGTTTTAAAAAGTTTATGAATCGAAATGAATAATGATTTTTGAAGCTGACACAAATTTATTCTTGTGTCAGCCTTTTTTAATAAAAAAACGCACCTTCATCAGAAGATACGTTTTTAGACTGATATTTTTAAATTATTATAACTGTCTTAAAGCTGCCATTAGGGCTGGTTGCCGTTGAATTTCCGTTAGCGGTAAATCATTGGTAATTTGATGGCCTTCGTTAAAAATAACAATTCGCTTAGCGATTTGTTGCACCTGTTCGTAGTTATGACTGGCAAGCAAAATGCTTTTGCCAGCCTGGTTCAGCTGTTGTAGTAGTTGAACTAATAGTGTCTGATAAGCTGCCGATAAGCCATTAAAGGGTTCATCCAAAATAATCATTTCGGGGTTCATTGTTAAGATGCTCCCTAATGCGACTAATTTCTTTTCACCACCGGATAGTTGATAGGGGACTCGATCGGCGAGTTTTTCGATTTGAAGGAGTTTTAAGCAGTCTTGCACACGGGTTTGAACGGCTTCTTTAGACAGACCCATCTGTTCAGGACCAAAGGCGAGTTCGGCGAAAACCGTTTCGTTGAAGAGTTGCACATCACTGTTTTGAAAAACAAAGCCGACCGCACGATGTAAGGCGGTCGTTTGAACCGCATTTTTTAAAAATTGATGATCAACTAACTGGTCCTTAAAGTAATATTGGCCGGCCGTTGGTTCGATTAAGCCATTGATTAATTTGAATAAGGTTGATTTACCAGAACCGTTGGGCCCCATAAACGCGACTGCTTCACCAGGCTGAATAGTGAGCGAAATATCCGTTAAACTATCTGTTTGGGTGTAGGCATAGTGAATGTGATTGAGTTGTAGCATATTAGTTACCTCCGAATGAAACAGAATAGACAAATCAAGGTGAGATCCCAACTGATTAAGCGCCAATCGTAGCGTGTAATGGTTAATGATGCTTGTTGATTAACATGACCAGTATAACCCCGTAAAAGCATCGCTTGATATAATTCAGTCATATAAGCTCGTGCGCTTAGATAGAGTCGACCAATCAAGGAACCGACTAAGTGCTGTCTTTTTTGCGCTTTACCGGTTGAACGCAAGCGTATTGCCCAAAGTGATTCTTGTAAAAATTGTGCTAATAAATGGCTGTATTTAAGACTAATTTCTAAAGTTAAAACTAGCAGTCCGGGTAGTTTAAGTTGGCGTAAGGCTAAAATAAACGCAGGCCAGGTGATTAACTGTAAAAAAAAGCCAATATTGAATAAAATAATCTCGGTACGAATAATAAAATACCAAGTCGTTTCAGCGTGACCGAGCCAGAAATTCGGTAAAATTAACGCAAGGGCGACTAAACTAATGCTAGCGACTCGCTTTAAAAGTGGTCCAATTTGCTGACCTGGTAAGACACAAATACGGATAAGTGTTAATAATCCGATTAGCCAAATGAGTAAAAAGCTATGTGTGAGTACGACGATTAAAATGGTAATGAGTAAACTAAGCAATTGAATACCAGGTGTTTGCCGAGTTGATTGATGTCGGATGGTTGGTTGGGCGAGTCGTGACAAAATAGCCGTCAGTAACCGTAAATTTTGAATTAAAAAACGGTCGGGTTTAGCGACCGTTTGGGGAATTATTTCTGTTTTGTTGAGCCAATCAGGCAGTTTAGGCGTGGGTTGCATAATGATTAATCACCAGTTTTCCAATGAGATAGAAGATAAGGACCGCTGTCAGTGCGGATAGCATGTAACCAAGTGGTAGGGGAAGCCCTTGAATCGCGTAATCGCTAAAGAGTGCATTAAAGTTTAAGCCATGGGCCATACCGGTCGGGAGGACTTGGCTAAGATGGGCTGTTTTTAATTGTTGCAAGAGTTCACTTGCGTCCCATTCACCCCAAGCAGTGCCACTTGCTAATAAACCAATCGGTGACAAAATAATCAAACCAACGATAAAAGTATAAAGAGCGCGGTGTAGTTTTTTAGTTGGTGTTACTGCGGTGAGTTTTTGAGGGGCAGCGTAAAGTTCGTTAGGGGCAACTTTTTTGATGAATTGATAGACCGCAACCGTGAAACCAGCTTCAACCCAACCAGCGATTAATAGGTGGGCGAATAACATTGCTGGAATCGCAATGTGTAGCGGATAAGGGGCATAAAGTGGTTGACCAGCTGCGTCATGGGCGATTAAGGGCTGTAAGCCAAGTTCAATTCCCGCCATTAAAGCCGCCGTGTTGATGCCTAGATAAGCACCAAGGATAACACCCAACTTTTCGTGATGCCTTTTTTGAAAAAGTCGATAAATACCATAACCGACAAAAGGCATAACAACAGCCATATTGAAGACATTAGCACCTAGCGCGAGGATCCCACCATCGCCAAACAAGAAGGCTTGTGTCACTAAAGCAAGTGTAACCGATAAACTGGCGGCATACGGGCCAATCAGGATGGCGAGTAAAGTAGCACCAACGGCATGGGCGGTTGTCCCACCAGGAATCGGCACGTTAAACATCATCATTAAAAACGAAAGAGAAGCGGAGATGCCTAGCATCGGCACCGTTTCTTTTTTTTCGGCAACTTGTAGTTTAACCTTCTTTAGTGCCAAGCCAACGATTGGTATAGTGGCAGCAAAGAAAAAAGTACAGGTTTGTGGACTTAAATAATTATCTGGAATATGCATGTGATGAAACCTCCATATGAGTCAATTGATGCTGTTCATGTTACGCGTCTCATAGGTGTTTTCAATGCCATTTCATGTATACAAATGGTAACAAATGGCTAGTTGGCAATGTTGTCTAATAGATAACTGACATCCTTAATTAAAAATTTGTGGCCGTTAGTTTGCAAGACACCATCTTTTTTAAGCTGATTGAGCATTCTATTAACACTACTTCTGGAACTAATGCCACAAAAACCAGCGATATCTTCGTTAGTGACTACAAAATCAATCAGAATACCGTCTTTTTGTTTGATCCCAAATAGGTCGATTAGGTCGTATAAGAAGGCACAAAGCCCGCCTTTTTTACCATTCATCATCATTTTTTGCAGGCGATAAATATTTTCGGATAATTTTTTGCGATAGTAATTTTTAATGTAGTTTTGCAATTCAGGGGTGGTGTTAACGTAGTGCCAGAAGGTGACCCGATCGATTTGATAGAAGGTTGCTTCTTCTGATTCAATCCGGACGTTAAAGGGTTGGTCGGTGTATTTAGAGACCTCATCGCGAAGGAGCGAAATAACGTCAGGTTGCGCGATATAAGATAAGTTAAATTCACGGCCATCTTGTAAGATAATCGAATTTTTGATAATGCCGTTTTTCAATATATAGGTATAACGTTCCTCTAGACCATGATAGGTCAGATAAGTATGTCGTTTTTTGGTGATAATTGGGACTTGTCGATCCTCTAAAAAATTAATTAGAAATTCAATATCATTTAAAACCATAATGCGATAGCCTACCTTAATTGAGATTAATAATCATTTATACTTATTATTTGATAACTTAAGTCTTAAGTGTACGCTATTTTAATTGAACATTTGTTAACATTTGTAGCCTTCCTTTTGTAACGTTTAATGTTGTCTATAAATTATACCGCATTCTTTTCAGAAAATCTGTATAACTATGAGCGTAGCTTTTTTAAGCGTTAATTTAGAACCGAGAAAGGAAGTCCTACAGTTTGGTAGCTATAAAATTACCTTACGATCAAAAAATTATTACGGCTAATATTGCAGATGCTAATTTTGCCGGCAAGTTGGTTTCTCAAGCAGCCACTTATCAAAATCCATTGAGTGAGGCCGAAACAGTTGAACAGTCATTGGATAATCCTATTGATAGTCCGAAGTTGGAAGAATTGGCGAAGGGAAAGAAGAACATTGTCATCATCAGTTCTGACCACACCCGACCAGTACCTTCACATATTATGACGCCTATTTTATTAAGACGGATTCGTTCAGTGGCACCTGATGCACGCATTCGCATTTTGGTGGCCACCGGATTTCACCGGCCTTCAACGCACGAAGAACTCGTCAATAAGTATGGTGAAGAAATCGTTGCTAATGAAGAAATCGTCATGCACATCTCAACTGATGATAGTTCAGTGGTTAAAATTGGCCAATTACCTTCAGGTGGCGATTGTATTATCAATAAAATTGCTGTTGAAGCTGACTTGTTAATTTCAGAAGGTTTCATTGAATCTCATTTCTTTGCCGGTTTTTCAGGCGGTCGGAAATCAATTCTACCGGGTGTGGCGTCATACAAAACAATTATGGCCAACCACTCAGGTGAATTTATCAATTCCCATTATTCAAGAACTGGGAACTTAATGCATAATCCAGTCCACAAGGATATGGTTTACGCTGCTAAAACAGCCGGTCTTAAATTTATTTTGAATGTTGTTTTGGATGAAGATAAACATATCATCGGTTCTTTTGCCGGTAATTTAGAAACGGCGCACAAAAAAGGCTGTGACTTCGTTGAAAGTCTATCAGAAGTCGACAAAATTGATTGTGACATCGCAATTTCAACCAACGGTGGTTATCCACTTGATCAAAATATCTACCAAGCGGTCAAAGGGATGACTGCTGCTGAAGCCACGAATAAACAAGGTGGCGTAATTATTATGGTCGCTGGTGCACGTGATGGTCATGGTGGCGATGGTTTCTACCATAATATTGCCGACGTTAAAGATCCAAAGGAATTCTTAGACCAAGCAATTAACACACCACGGCTTGAAACGGTGCCCGATCAATGGACGTCACAAATTTTAGCTCGAATTTTAGTGCAACATCACGTGATTTTCGTATCAGATTTAGTTGATCCTCAATTAATTACCGATATGCATATGGAACTGGCAACTAGTTTAGATGCTGCCTTAGAACGAGCCTATGCAATTGAAGGTGTGGACGCAAAAGTGACTGTAATCCCTGATGGTTTAGGGGTTATTGTGAAATAACAATAGAAAGAATGAGTAGTTTGGACACAACAAATGAGCTACAACAGCTATTAGAAGCCGTTGCAAACCAAAAAGTCAGTGTAAAAGAGGCCACCAAGCAGCTAGCGCATGAACAGACCATAGATGATTTAGGCTTTGCCAAGGTCGATTTAAGTCGCCAAAAACGTAATGGCTATCCGGAAGTAATCTATGGTGCCGGTAAGACGGCCGACCAAATTATTGGCATTATCGGCTCTTTAAAACGGCATGCTGAAAATATTCTCTGTACGAGAGTATCCCCCCAAAAGTATGCGGTAATTAGAGTTGCCGAACCAACCGCCCATTATGATGAATTAGCCCAGTGTGTCACTTTAATGTTAACGCCAGTAGAACAAACTGAGCATTATATTGCTGTTGTGACGGCCGGCACTTCCGATATGGCAGTTGCCGAAGAAGCGGCCGTTACCGCAGAGGTTTACGGTAACCAAGTAAAACGAATTTATGATGTCGGGGTTGCTGGCATTCATCGTCTTTTTGAACATTTAGATGAGATTCGTGAGGCCCAGGTCGTGATTGTGGTCGCTGGCATGGAAGGCGCCTTAGCCAGTGTTGTTGGTGGGTTGATTGAAAAACCACTGATTGCCGTCCCCACTAGCATCGGTTATGGAACGAACTTTGGTGGACTAACAGCGCTGATGACGATGCTCAATAGTTGTGCTTCAGGCATTACGGTCGTCAATGTCGATAATGGTTTTGGCGCCGGTTATTCAGCAAGTATGATCAATCATTTAAGTGAGACGGAGGATGACAAATGAGAACACTTTATTTAGACGCTTTTTCAGGGATTAGTGGTGACATGTTTATTGGCGCATTACTCGATTTAGGGGTTGATTTCAAGCAATTTGAGACCGAATTGGCCAAGTTAAATGTGACTGGTTACCACTTGCATGCCCAGCGGATCGCTAAAAGCAGTATCTATGGGACCGATTTTGATGTTCATTTGCCAGAAACCGTGCACAAGGATGAAGGCTTTATTGAAACCACATCAACTCATCATCATGATCATCCACACCAACATGCAGATGGGCACACACATAGCCATGGCGATGAAGTTCGGCATTTAAAGGACATCGAAGCCATCATTGATCACAGTGATTTAAGTAATTATGTTAAAACCAATGCTAAACAAGTTTTTACGGAAATTGCCAAATCAGAAGCGATCGTTCACGAATTGCCGCTAAGTGACGTCCATTTTCATGAAGTTGGTGCGCTTGATTCAATTGTTGATATTGTCGGTGCGTTTGTCGCACTCGAATTATTGGCAGTCGATCAAGTTTATTCATCCGAATTAACGGATGGCAGTGGCTTTATCAAAGTGGCCCATGGAATGATGCCTGTTCCGGTACCAGCTGTGATGCAAATGCGAGTGGGCAGTGCGATTCCGATTAAGCAAAACCCAGAGATTCATACGGAATTGATTACACCAACGGGAATGGGCATTGTCAAGACGATTGTCGATCAATTCTGTCCAATTCCAGACAATCAAACGATTACTAAAGTTGGTTATGGCTTTGGTAATCGGGAAACACCACAACTCAATGCGTTACGTGTGATGTTGTGCGAAAAAAAAAACTAAGCCAACGGGTTGTTGAAGAAAAGGCAGACCAGATATTAGTGTTGGAGGCCAACATTGATGATCAGTCAGCGGAAAGTTTAGCGCCGGTTTTGGATTTATTGATGGATAATGGGGCGCTCGATGCCTTTTTCAGTCCTATTCAAATGAAGAAAAATCGGCCAGCTATCAAACTAACGGTCATGATTCATCCAGCCGATCAGCAAGCCATTACTTATCTGATCTTGAAACACACATCAACCGTTGGCGTGCGTTACCAGACAATGGGACGCACCATCATGCCACGTCATTTTATGACCGTCACAACGAGTTATGGTGATATTCGGGTCAAAGTAGTTAATTACGACGATATTGAAAAATATACGCCGGAGTTTGACGACTGCTTAGCAGCCGCTAAGGCCTATGACGTGGCGCTTAATCAAGTTTATCTCGCTGTTTATCAGCAATTAAAATAAAAGTGCGTTGCCAGTGGTTAGCTTGCGAGCATTTGCCTAATCAGACGAATTGCCGACAAAGTGAGTGATTTGACTGATGTAGCAAAGCACAGCAAGCTACTGGCAAAAGCACGTTTAAAATAGTCATTATTTGGAGGAATTTATTCATGGTTCATCAGTTATTAGCAGAATTCATGGGCACAGCGCTCATGATCATTTTCGGGGTCGGGGTTCATAGTGATGAAGTCCTCAAAGGCTCAAAATATCGTGGCTCAGGTCATTTATTTGCGATCACAACTTGGGGCTTCGGGATTACAGTAGCCTTATTCATCTTCGGGGATGTCTCAATTAACCCGGCGATGGTACTAGCACAATGCGTTTTAGGCAATATCTCATGGGCAATGTTCATTCCTTATTCAGTTGCTGAAGTATTAGGTGGGATTGTTGGGGCAGTGATTGTCTACATTATGTACGCCGATGAATTTAAAGCTTCAGAGGGCAATGTCGATCCAGTCGCTGTTCGGAACATCTTCTCAACAGCCCCCGGTATCCGCAATTTACCTCGGAACTTCTTCGTTGAATTTTTCGCAACATTTGTTTTCATTTCATCAATTATCGCGATTACACAAATTAAGACACCAGGGATTGCACCAATTGCTGTTGGGTTACTTGTTTGGGCAATTGGGATGGGGATGGGCGGTCCTACCGGATTCGCGATGAACCTTGCACGTGATATGGGTCCTAGAATTGCGCACGCTATTTTACCCATTAAAAATAAAGCTAACTCAGATTGGCAATACGGGATTATTGTACCTGGGATTGCCCCATTTGTTGGTGGTCTATGTGCCGCACTCTTCATGCGGAGCTTCTTTGGTATCTAATTTAATCGGAGGAATCAATTATGCGGGAACAAATTAAACAAACTCAAACGATGATGGTCGATTTATTTGAAGTCGCTGCACATGCGTCACAACCAGGGACAATTTCAACGAGTCTTATCGAAGCGCAACAAGCTCTCTTAACAGCGGAACAACTATACGGAGATTTAGATGACGCACAACAAAGTGCGGGTCAATCAACATTCAAACACTTTGTTGATAGTGCCACAGATTTGAATTTAATGATTGTCAAAAGTTTAGATAACAATGATTTAGCTTATGCTGATCGGATTCAAAACGGTTTATCAGAATTAAAACAATTAATTTAATTATATAGAAAGAAGTCTTTAACAATGAATACATTATCTGAAAAAAAAGCAATGTTGGCTGCCAATTTACAACAAATGAAAAAAGTAATCGTAGCCTTTTCTGGTGGGATTGATAGCACATTAGTATTAAAAATGGCTTTAGAAACACTCGGTAAGGAAAATGTCTTAGCAGTCGTTGCTAACTCAGAATTATTCACAGACGAAGAATTTAACAAGGCAATCGACTTAGCACATGAAATGGGGGCTAACGTTGAAACAACCACTTTAAATTACTTATCAGATGAACATATTGCTAATAACACACCAGAAACTTGGTATTACAGCAAGAAGATGTTCTACACACAATTAAACCAAATTGCTGCTGAAAAAGGCTTTGATCACGTCTTAGATGGCATGATTATGGATGACAACAGTGATTTCCGTCCCGGCTTACGAGCTCGTGATGAAGCTGGTGCAGAAAGTGTCCTTCAAACAGCTGGTTTCTACAAGATTGATGTCCGCCAATTAGCGAAAGAATTAAACTTGAATAACTGGAACAAAGTGGCTAGCTGTTCAGTTTCTTCACGCTTCCCATATAACACAGCCTTAACAGAAGACAAGATTGCGCAAGTCATGCAATCAGAGAAATTCTTGCGTGATTTAGGTTTTGCAACGGTCCGTGTTCGCTACCACGAATCAATTGCCCGTGTTGAAGTGCCAGAAGCACAAATTGCTGACTTTTTAACACATAGCGAACAAATCAACCAAGCTTTACAACAAGCTGGGTTCGAATTTGTCACTGTTGATTTAGCTGGTTTCAAGAGTGGTCGGATGAATGAATCACTATCAGAACAACAAAAAGCAGCCTTGATGACCGCATAATTGAAGTAATATTAAAAGATTAGGGGCTAACCCTAGTCTTTTTTTAGTTTTGAAGTGTTTCTACCGCTAATAAAGTGGCTTCTATGTTAAACTAACATAGATACTTTTTAAAACGAGGCGAAAAATTTTGGAACATATTTATTTAGACAATGCAGCAACGACCCCGATTGCCCCGGAGGTAATCGAGACGATGACCACGCAGATGACCCAAGATTTTGGGAATGCGTCTAGCACCCATTTCTTTGGGCGTCAAGCACATACTGTTTTAGATACAAGTCGGCATATTCTAGCGCAAAGTATTAATGCGAAGGATAACGATATTATTTTAACCAGTGGTGCAACTGAAAGTAATAACATGGCGATTTTACAAACGGCTCAAAAACGGGCTAACGAAGGTAAACGGATTATTACGACAGCGATTGAACATCATTCTGTTTTAAAACCAATGGCTTATTTAGAAAGCCAAGGGTTTGATATCGTTTATTTACCCGTTAATGCACAAGGCGTTATTGAATTGGCTGACTTAAGGGCTGCCTTAACACCTGAAACGATTCTAGTAACGATTATGATGGGCAATAATGAAATTGGCAGTCATATGCCAATTCACGAAATCGGCCAACTTGTTCATGAATCAAATGCCTGGTTCCATACAGATGCCACTCAGGCATATGGTTTATTGGACATCGATGTGCAAGAAGATCAGATTGATATGTTATCTGTTTCAGCACACAAGATTAATGGGCCTAAGCAAATTGGGTTCTTGTACGTGAATGACGCGATTCATTTGCCATCATTTTTAATGGGTGGCGAACAAGAAAAGAAACGCCGTGCGGGGACAGAAAATATTCCAGCCGTTGCTGGGTTTGCCAAAGCAGTTGAATTATTGACACCAGCTGTTAAGGCTGAACATCGCGCTCGGTATGCTGGTTTCAAACAACAAGTCTTAGAAACCCTTCAAGCAAACGGTATTGACTTTGAAGTCAATGGCGCAGGTAGTGACGATATGGTGGGCCACGTATTAAATATGTGGGTTAAGGGTGTCTCAACCTATGTCTTGCAGATGAACCTTGATTTAGCAGGCTTTGCGATTTCAGGTGGGTCAGCATGTACTGCAGGTGATTTGGAACCTTCACACGTTCTAATTGCCATGTACGGTGAAGATAGCCCACGAGTTGCCGAAAGTATTCGAATTAGTTTTGGTGTTGAGACAACTGAAGCAGATGTGACTGCCTTTTGTGCCGCATTAACTAAAATTGTGCAAAAAAACTTGGCTAAGCAAGCCGGTAAAGCCTAGGCGCAACCGCTTCATCTATGCTAAAATGAAACTATCAATCAGTTGATGGAGGTAGCAAGATGGCTTTATTAAAAGAGACAGCAACGGTTTTAGGCAATACGACACAATATGGGTTAAGTGACGCCGTTAAGAAATATACATTACGAGATACTGGCTTCATGCCAACCAATAATGGTAATTTTCAATTGGAACGGCCCCTTGATCCTAATTCACCCTTTAATACAGCGATTAAGCTTAAAATTACTGTTGGTAAAGAATTGAAGACGCTCAAAATGTCGGTCACTTCCGCTGATGGGTTACATCCAGTTAATATTTTTAAGGATGAAAAGAACGCTGAAAACGTCGAACAATTTAATTTCATTATTAATCACTTGATTGAACGGGATATTTTGGTAGCCCAAGCATAATCAAATGAGGATGGGAACGCTGCCAATGGTCAAAATTGGTTAGCGTTCCTTTTTTTATTGACAATTACTTATGAAAAGTGAGTGTTATGGTTTGAAATATGAGCGAGGATTGCTATAATGGTAGTACTGGAATTCACGACCTTCAAATCGTAGAAAACTAGAATCTATTTGAAATGATGGTGATATTGTGGTTGACCACAGTAATACACGAGTCGTCGTTGGTATGAGCGGCGGAGTGGACTCATCAGTAACAGCCTTATTGTTAAAGCAACAAGGTTATGATGTTATTGGTGTTTTCATGAAAAATTGGGACGATACGGATGAAAATGGTGTCTGTACCGCAACGGAAGATTATGAGGATGTTGCCAAGGTTGCTTCTAAAATTGGCATTCCTTATTATTCCGTTAACTTCGAAAAGGAATACTGGGATCGCGTGTTCGAATATTTCTTAGACGAATATAAGCACGGTAGAACACCTAATCCTGATGTTATGTGTAACAAAGAAGTGAAATTCAAGGCTTTCTTAGATTACGCAATGGAACTTGATGCTGACTTTATCGCAATGGGCCACTATGCTCAGATCGAACGCGATGAAAACGGCATTGCCCACATGTTGCGTGGCGGTGATAGCAATAAAGATCAAACATACTTCTTGAGCGCTCTTTCTCAAGATCAATTACAAAAATCAATGTTCCCAATCGGTCACATGCAAAAATCAGAAGTCCGTCGTTTAGCTGAAGAAGCTGGCTTAGCAACTGCTAAGAAGAAGGACTCAACTGGGATTTGTTTCATCGGCGAACGGAACTTTAAGCAATTCTTAGGCGAATACTTACCAGCACAACCAGGTAAGATGATGACTGTCGACGGTCTTGAAAAAGGCACACATGATGGTTTGATGTACTACACAATCGGTCAACGTTCTGGTCTTGGTATCGGTGGCGGTGGCGAATCAAACGACCCATGGTTTGTTGTCGGTAAAGACTTAGAGCAAAATATTCTGTATGTTGGCCAAGGCTACCATAACGAGTTACTCTATGCTGACCAATTGGATGCAAGTAAGATGACTTGGATCACACCAGTTGATCACGGCACAGATTTCCATTGCACAGCGAAGTTCCGTTATCGTCAACAAGATGTTGGCGTAACAGTTCACATGACTTCAGAGACAACTGCCACAGTTGTCTTCGATGCGCCAGTGCGCGCTATTACACCCGGACAAGCTGTTGTTTTCTACGACGGCGCAGAATGTTTAGGTGGCGGCACAATCGACGTGGCTTACAAAGTCGCTAACGATGATGCTGACAAGCAAGTTTTACAATACGTCTAATTAATAGCACTATGACATATTAAGAAGAAGCGATGCCAAAGATAATTCTGGTATCGCTTCTTTTTTATTGTGAATTTTACATAATTTCAAGATATGTGTTTACAAATGTTCAAAACGGTGTTAAATTGAAAGCGTTAACAAAACAAGGAGGCGCTAATTATGAACTTAGCAAAATATATCGATCATACATTATTAAAACCTGAGGCAACAATGACTCAAGTAGACCAAATTATCGCAGAAGCAAAAACATATCAATTTGCATCTGTTTGTTTAAATCCATATTGGGTGAAGCGTGCTAGTGAGGCACTTCAAGATAGCGATGTTAAAGTTGTGACTGTTATTGGCTTTCCTTTGGGTGCAACAACGACAGCTACTAAAGTTTTTGAAGCACAAGATGCCATTGAAAATGGCGCTGATGAATTAGACATGGTCATCAATGTTGGTGAATTGAAAGCGGGTCACGATGAACAAGTGCTAAGTGATATTCAAGCCGTTGTCAAAGCAGGCCATGCTGCTCAAAAACACGTGAAGGTTATTATTGAAACTTGTCTATTATCGGATGAGGAAAAACGACGTGCTTGTGAATTATCTGAAAAAGCGGGTGCTGATTTTGTTAAAACATCAACTGGTTTCTCGACTGGTGGCGCAACGGTTGCAGATGTTACTTTAATGCGTTCAGTTGTTGGCGATCGGTTAGGGGTTAAGGCATCTGGCGGTATTCATTCAAAAGAAGATGCTGAAGCAATGATTGCAGCTGGTGCAAATCGATTAGGCGCAAGTGCCGGTGTTAAAATCATGAACAGTAAATAAAAGGAGCGAGCAAATATGCAATTCAAACGGGTTTTTACAGTTGTCTTAGATTCAGTTGGTATTGGTGAAGCGAGTGATGCTGCTAACTTTAATGATGTCGGTGCCGACACACTTGGGCATATTGGTGCGTTTTACGGTGAACAATTTAAGTTACCTAACTTACAAAAATTAGGATTAGGTAATATTCGTGCATCTGATCCGATTAAGGGTGTCCCTGCGGCGCAACCAGCTTTGGGTTATTTTGGTAAGATGCAAGAAACTTCAGTTGGTAAAGATAGTATGGATGGTCATTGGGAAATGATGGGTTTACCAGTTAAAGAACCACTTGGTTTTTTCCCCAATGGCTTTCCCAACGAATTAATTCAAAAACTAGCTGCTTTTAGTGGTCGTTCCGTAATTGTTAATCGGCCCTATTCAGGCACCGATGTGATTCGGGATTATGGCGAAGAACAACTCGCAACAGGCGCTTTAATTGTTTATACATCAGGCGATTCTGTCTTACAAATTGCTGCTAATGAAGCGGTCATTCCGCTTGAGGAATTATACCGAATTTGCGAATATGCCCGGCAAATAACAATTGAAAAGCCATACCGAATTGGCCGCGTCATCGCACGTCCGTTTAAGGGGCAAGACAAAGACCATTTTGAACGGACCTCAGATCGGCATGATTATACATTAGAACCAACTGGGACGACTGATATGGATCGTTTGAAGGCAGCTGGCTTGGATGTCCTTGCAGTGGGTAAGATTAACGATATCTTTTCTGGCAAAGGGATTACAAGCGGTGTCCATACAGAAAGTAATCACGATGGGATGGTCCAAACCATCAAAAATGCACAAACCGATTTCACCGGATTTAGTTTTACAAATTTAGTTGATTTTGATGCGATGTATGGTCATCGCCGTAATCCAGAAGGGTACGGGGCCGCTTTAATGGCATTTGATCAACAATTAGGCGAATTACTAGCTGTTTTAAAACCCGATGACTTGTTACTCATCACTGCTGACCATGGCAACGATCCTGGTTTCAGAGGGACTGATCATACGCGTGAATACGTCCCATTGTTAGCTTATTCATCTCGTTTAGCAGGGAATCAATCACTTGGCGTTCGATCAACTTTTGCCGATTTAGGGGCGACGATTTTAGAAAACTTTGATTGTCCAGCAGGAGAAGTTGGTACAAGCTTTTTAACACAATTAAAATAATGGAGGCGTTATTTCTATGAGTACACATATTGAAGCCCAACAAGGGGATATTGCGGAAACTGTTTTATTGCCTGGTGATCCATTGCGCGCTAAATATATCGCTGAAACGTTTTTAACAGATGTGCACCGCTATAATACAATTCGGAATGCATTTGGTTATACTGGTTATTACAAAGGACAAGCCATTTCAGTCCAAGCTTCTGGTATGGGGATTCCATCCATCTCAATTTACGCTAATGAATTAATTCAATTTTATGGTGTTAAACGGTTAATCCGCGTTGGCACTTGTGGCGGATTAGGGACTGATGTTCACGTCAGAGACGTTGTGATTGCCCAATCCGCAAGTACAGATTCTGCTATTATTCAAAATACATTTGGTGCCGGATTGTATTATGCACCGACGGCTGATTTTAAACTCTTAATGAAGGCTTACCAAGCAGCCCAACAAGCACGAATTGCGGTTAAGGTTGGTAATATCTTGTCAGAGGATCGTTTTTACAACGATGAAATTGATCGACAAAAGCTAATCCAATATGGTGTTTTAGGTTCTGAAATGGAAGCCGCGGCACTTTATATGTTGGCAGCGAAGTTTAACGTCCAGGCATTAGCCGTGTTGACGATTAGTAATCACATCATTACAGGAGAAGAAACCTCAGCTGAAGAACGCGAAAAATCGTTTAACGAAATAATAACGGTTGCATTGGAAGCTGGTATTGCTTAAAACAGGGAAGTAGGGGACGAAATGTATCTTTTAGTGAATATTATCGGTTTAATTGTCTTTGTCGGTTTGGCCTTTTTATTCTCGAAAAAAAAGTCGCAGATTAAATGGCGTTCAATTGGCATTATGATGGCAATCAATCTTTTTCTAGCGTGGTTTTTAACCGGCTTTCCGATTGGACGCAACATCGTTATGGGAGCGGCCAATGGCTTTAATTGGTTGGTCCAAGTCGCTTATACCGGAATTGCCTTTGCTTTACCAAGTTGGGTAGCTGTTAAGCAAATGGATTTTGTGACGAGTGTCTTGTTACCAATTCTAATGATTATCCCGTTATTCGATATTTTGACGTATATCGGTGTTTTACCATGGATCATTAAATGGTTAGGGCGTGGCTTATCAAAAGTAACGGGTCAACCAAAGTTCGAATCATTTTTTGCAGTTGAAATGATGTTTTTGGGAAACACTGAAGCTTTGGCTGTTTCAGCATTACAACTCAAACAGATGAAAGGCGAACGGAACTTAACGTTAGCCATGATGTCAATGAGCTGTGTGACGGCATCCATTATTGGGGCTTATACACAAATGATGCCGGGGCAATTTATTTTAACCGCGATTCCAATTAATATTATTAACGCAATTATTGTTACTAATATCTTGAATCCGGTTGAAGTAACACCGGAAGAAGATACGATTGCAACGATGAGTGGTAGTGGGTCTGATACTTCTGACGAACAAGTAGACGTACAAGGGAAAGAACCCTTCTTTTCATTTTTAGGGGATTCAATCTTGAACGCTGGTAAGTTAGTCTTGATTATTACGGCCAACGTTATTGCCTTTGTGGCATTAGCCGCTTTGATTGATAAAATCTTACAATTGATCAATCCTTGGATTACATTGGAACATCTTTTAGGGATTATCATGTTCCCATTTGCTTGGTTGATGGGCTTAGATGTTAGTCACGCTTTTGAATTCGCGCAATTTATGGGAACTAAGTTAGTGACAAATGAATTTGTTGTAATGGGTAAAGTGACAAATACGATTGGCGATTTTGCCCCACATTACAAGGCAATTCTAACGGTCTTCATGACCTCGTTTGCCAACTTCTCAACAGTCGGCATGATTATCGGCGCTTTCAAGGGCTTAGTCGATAAATCAAAGAATAATTTAATTGCTAAAAACGTTGGTTACATGTTGCTTTCTGGTATTTTAGTGTCATTATTATCAGCAGCGACTGTTGGTTTATTCGTTTGGTAATTTGAAAGGGAGTTTTTAGAAAAATGGCATTCCAGGTGGGACATAAAAATCAAGTGCGAACAGAAATTTTAGCAGGCATCACAAGTTTCTTCGCGATTTCATACATCATTATTGTTAATCCAATGATTTTAAAGGATGCGGGGATTCCGGCTAATCTTAGTGTGTTCGCCACGATTTTTTCATCAGCAATTGGCTGTTTTATCATGGGAATTTGGGCTAAGGCCCCAATTGTTTTGACACCTGGAATGGGCGTTAATGCCTTTTTCACGTATACCCTAGTGGTTGGGATGCATTTGACTTGGCAACAAGCCGTGGCTATTTCTTTTTTCAGTAGTTTGATCTATGTCGGGATTGCCTTTACACCTCTTAGTGAGCGTTTATCCGCTTTAATCCCAGCATCGTTAAAAGCGGGGATTACGGTTGGCATTGGGCTATTCCTAGTTGTTTTAGGACTCGAAAAAGCCGAACTGATTCGCTCGGGCGGTACGCAGTCGTTGCTTGCATTAGGTGATTTGAGTCAAGCAACACCACTTTTAGCCCTTTTAGGGTTGACCGTTACGCTCGTATTGTATTTAAGACAAACACCAGGCAGTTTTATCGTCGGCATTTTCTTAATCAGTGGGCTCGCGGGGATTTTTAAACTTGTCCCACAAGCAACAACCCAGATTACGATTAGTCAAATCCGGGATTATCCGCAACTTTTAATGCAAGGCGATTTTAGTTCTTTATGGACGCTGAAATTTGGATTAGCGGTTTTTTCAATGACCATGATCTTAGTTTTTGAATCGATGGGTTTATTGGAAGGTTTATTGACCGATCAGCAACAATTTAAACGCGCATTTCAAGCGAGTGCGGTAACGACTTTACTCTCTGGTTTCTTAGGGACCAGTCCCACCGTCGCAGCTGCTGAAAGTGCTTCGGGGATTGAAAGTGGTGGTCGAACTGGCATCACGGCCTTTACGGCAGGCACATTATTTTTAGGCGCACTTTTCTTTATTCCGTTGTTGCGCTTTGTGCCCCAAGCAGCCATTGCACCAGTCATTATTATTACCGGTGCTTTGATGATGATGCAGGTCCAAGCAATTGATTTGCAAGATTTTACAGAATGGTTTCCAGCCTTTTTAATGATTGTTTTGATTCCATTAACAGGTTCAATTTCAACAGGGTTAGCATTTGGTTTCGTCTTTTACCCAATTGTGAAGTGGGCAGGCCACAAAACACGACAATTAAATTGGACTTTAGTTGGCTTAGCGATGCTTTTTCTATTAGAATTGATTTGTAATACTTTTTTGATGTAATGAATTTGATGAATAGAGGTTCAAATCATGGTAGAAATTGAGTCGCATAAAAAAACGCAACAAAGTTTAGCCGTTGCTAATTTATATTACAAAGCCAATATGAGTCAGGAAGAAATCGCAAAAAAACTGGCGATTTCTAGACCAACCGTCTCACGACTTTTGCAATATGCTAAAGAAATTGGTATTGTCCGGATTGAAATCGTTGATCCTTATGCCAGTGCACAAGCATTAGAAACGTTAATTCAACAAAAATATGATTTACCTGAGGTACACGTCGTTTATACGGATGCCTCCGATTACCAACAAACAATTGTCCAACTTGGGCAGTATGCGGCTGATTATCTAACGTCGATTGTTAAAGACAACGATTTAATCGGTGTCAGTTGGGGCAAGACGTTAAACCAAGTGGCGCTAGCACTGAAAGAACAAACGGCTCAAAACGTTAATATTATTGAATTAAAAGGGAGTGTCACTTACACCCCAACACCGGTTTACGCCGAAGAAGTCCTGATGAAATTTGGGGCGGCCTTCCATACAGCGCCCCATGTCTTGCCGTTACCGGTTGTTTTTGGCAACCAAACGACGCACGATGTTGTCATGGAAGATCGCCATATTAGACGGATGATTGAAATGGGCAAGCAAGCGAACATCGCGATTTATACGGTCGGCACGGTTCGGGATGAGGCCTTACTCTTTCAAACGGGTTATTTTAATAAGGAAGAACAAGCTGTGCTGCAACAAAAAGCGGTCGGCGATATTTGCTCACGTTTTTATAACACGAGTGGTCAAGTGACGTGTGCAGCGATTGATCAGCGAACCGTTGGGATTCAACTCGCAGATTTGAAGACGAAGGAACATAGTATTTTAGTAGCAGGCGGGCAACAAAAATTTGCGGCTATTAAAGGCGCATTAGCGGGGCACTATGTAAATTGTTTAATTATTGATGTGCATACAGCCCAAGCATTGATTGCCCCTGACTAATAAGAAGGAGTGATTAGCATGAGAATGGTTGATATCATTGATCATAAGCGACAAGGTGGCGCCCTAACGGCAGAAGAAATCCAATTCTTTATTGATGGGTATACAGATGGGACGATTCCAGACTACCAAGCAAGTGCGTTACTGATGGCGATTTATTTTAATGACATGACTGATGACGAACGGGCGTTGTTGACCATGACGATGATGCGTTCGGGCGACCAATTAGATCTTTCGATGATTGATGGCATCAAAGTTGATAAGCATTCAACTGGTGGTGTCGGTGATAAGACCAGTATTCCACTTGCACCAATGATTGCAGCGTTGGGGATTCCAATTCCGATGATTTCGGGGCGTGGTTTAGGCCATACTGGTGGCACATTGGATAAATTGGAAGCGATTCCAAATTTTAACATTTCGTTAACAGAAGAAGCCTTTAAAAAGCAAGTGGCAGAGATTAAACTTGCGATTATTGGCGCAACCGGTAATATTGCCCCTGCTGACAAGAAAATTTATGCACTCAGAGATGTGACTGATACGGTTGATTCGATTCCATTAATTGCTGGCTCAATCATGAGTAAGAAGATTGCTTCAGGTACCGATGCGTTAGTATTGGACGTTAAGACTGGTTCCGGAGCCTTTATGAAGACCGAAGAAGATGCTAAGGAATTGGCACAAGCCCTCGTTAACATTGGGCGTAGTGTGGGGATGCAATGTATGGCCGTTATTTCTGATATGAATCAACCTTTGGGCAATACGATTGGGAATGCACTAGAAATCGAAGAATCAATCGCCATCTTAAAAGGGGAAGGACCAACCGATATTACAGAATTAATCTTAACGTTAGGCAGTCAAATGGTCGTCTTGGCTGGAAAGGCAACCACTTTGGATGAAGCACGTCAATTACTACAAGGCGTGATCGACGATGGTCGGGCACTCGAAGCCTTTCGCAAAATGATTATTTATCAAGGTGGTGATCCTGCCGTTATTGAAAATCCAAAATTAATGCCACAAGCACAATATCAAATCGAATTGCCTGCTAAAGAAAACGGTTATGTGACTGAAATGACCGCTAATGAAATGGGGATTGCCAGCATGTTACTTGGTGGTGGTCGACAAGCGAAAACCGATGAGATTGATTATGCTGTCGGATTAGTCTTACACAAAAAAATCGGAGACCCCGTTCAAAAAGGTGAGAGTCTATTGACGATTTATAGTAACCGAGAAGACATTGAAGCCATTAAGGACTTGCTCTACGATAATATTAAGATTGGTCCAAAAGCGCAAAAGGTCACTTTGATTCATGCGTTAATTCAATAATAGAAAGGACGTTAATGGGCGAGCTTAACCATTAACGTCCTTTTTTATAAAAAAATCACAATTTATCAATTAAATAACATATAAACAATCATTTTTGTTTGTGAAATCAAATAAATGGCAGGTCAAAATTGACAATTTAGAACTAAATAGCGTACAATATAATTACACGCTGATTGCGTGATATTTCACAAAAACTGACGATGAAATCGTTTTTATATTATTTAGGAGGCAACACTATGAAAGTAGCAGTAATTGGTTGTACACACGCAGGAACCTTTGCAACACAAGCAACATTAACGGCACACCCTGATTGGGATGTCACTGTTTATGAAACACATGATAATTTATCATTTCTATCTTGTGGGATTGCGCTTTGGGTAGGTGGCCACGTCTCTGATCCTAAAAAAATGTTCTATTCAAGTCCAGAAATGTTAGCCCAATTGGGTGCACATATGAAGATGCAACACACTGTCTTGAAGGCAGACTTGAAAGAAAAAGTCTTACACGTTAAGAACTTAGTGACTTCTGAAGAAACAATTGAAAAATTTGATAAAATTATTGTCACAACTGGTTCATCACCAGTGATTCCACCAATCGAAGGTATTGATAATCCCAACGTTAAATTATGTAAAAACTGGGAACATGCTAACGAATTGAAGAAGAGTGCCCCTGATGTGAAGAGCGTTATTGTCATTGGTTCTGGTTACATTGGTGCTGAATTGGCTGAAGCTTATGCGACAACTGATAAAAAAGTAACCTTGATAGATGCTTTATCACATGCACTTGGTAAAAACTTTGATCCTAATATCTCTGAGATTGTTGAACAAGATTACAGAGATCATGGCGTTCAATTAGCCTTAAGCGAAAAAGTAGTTAGCTTCTCAGGTACTGATCAAGTAACTGTTAAGACTGATAAGAACGAATACACAGCTGATCTTGCAATCTTATGTGTTGGTTTCAGACCAAATACTGGCCTCTTCAAGGATCAAGTTGAAATGCTAGGCAACGGTGCGATTACAACTGATGAATATATGCAAACATCTGTTAAAGGGGTCTACGCTGCCGGCGATTCAGCTGCTGTATACTATAATCCAACGCAAAAAGCAGATTACATTCCATTGGCAACTAATGCTGTTCGCCAAGGCTTATTAATTGGCCGCAATATCGAAACACCAACTGAAAAATACATGGGTACGCAAGCAACATCAGCCGTTGAATTGTTTGGTCGGACATATTCTGGTAGTGGTTTGACAGTTGAAGGTGCTAAGGTTCGCGGGATGGCAGTTGCGACAACTACTTTGACTGAAGATTATCGCCCAGACTTCATGCCATCAACAACACCTGTTTTGATGAACTTAACATGGGATCCTAAGACACGCCAAGTTTTGGGGGGCTCATTTACAAGTCAATATGACATTGCACAAGCAGCTAACGTCATTTCAATGGCCATCCAAACGAAGATGACAATTGATCAATTAGCAATGGTTGATATGTTCTTCCAACCTAACTACGATCAACCATTGAACTACGTCAACGCAATTGCAATGAAAGCTGTCGCTGAAAGTCATTAATCAAAAAATGCGTGAGACGCTTTTAAAGGTACTGGGAAAATCTTTTCCCCGGTGCCTTTTTTGTTATAAAAAACAACCTTTTAATAGGATAGACTTGAATTTGGGCGATGACTCTTTCATAATGAAAAGTAAGTTATTTTGAGGAGAAAGTGTATGACAACCTTATATTTTGTACGTCACGGTAAAACTGAATGGAATTTGGCAGGGCGCTATCAAGGTGCGAATGGTGATTCACCACTACTGGCTTCTAGTTATACGGAAATCGGTGAGTTAGCCGACTATTTAAAAGACATTCAGTTTGCCCATCTCTATACAAGTCCAATGAAGCGCACGCGCGTGACGTCAGCAACTCTTAAACAAGATTTACACCAAGATTTTCCAATTACGGTGGTCGATGGCCTCCACGAATTTGACCTTGGTTTAATGGAAGGCATGTATTTTACTGAAGTTCAGGAACGTTTCCCGGAAACGTTACGGACTTTCCGCGAAGCACCAGCTGAATATGATGCGAGCGTCATTAATGGTGAAAGCTTCCCGCAAGTAATCAAACGTACAACTGCGGCGATTGCGCAGATTATGGCCACGGCTAAACCAGACGATCAGATTTTAATTGTGAGTCACGGAGCGGCATTAGTTGCCATGATTCAGGCGTTATTAAAAACACCCTTGGCAGATATTCGTGCCCACGGTGGTTTAACGAATTCATCTGTCACAACGTTAAAAACGACTGATCAAGGTCAGTCATTTGAACTATTGGATTGGAACGAAACGTCCTTTTTAAGCCGCACACTTTCTGCGTCAGATACCATTTAGGAGATGATTTGATGAAACCCGAAATTTTAAAAAAATGGGCAGCTGGCCAACACGAAGAAGCCGTTCAACAGCTAGTCGATTATTTAGAAAAAACACCCACTGATATCGAAGCGTACGTCACACTAGCGACTTTTTTGACGACCCTCAAGGATTATGAACAAGCTGAAGTGCTTTTACAAAAAGCGCTAACACAATTCCCAGAAAATGACGCGCTCAAATATGCACTCGGGACACTTTATTATCAAGCTGAAGCTTATCAACAAGCTGAGACCACTTTCTCGCAATTGGTGAAGGAGACCCAAGCACTAGATGCGCAATATATGTTGGCACAAACTTATCATCAATTGGAACAAAACGCGCGGGCAATGGCCTTTGCACTCACTGTTCAGGAAAAACAACCAGATCAATTAGATGCTAATATCCTAGTCGGTAATATTTTGATTAGTTTAGGCGATTTTGACCAAGCACAAATCTACTTTAAAAATGCACATCGCATTGACGCTCAAAACGGCGAAGCAGTTTTCAAATATGGTTTAACGCAGCTGGTTCTTGGTCGAGAAAGCCAGTCATATTTTGAACGTGCCAAAACATTAGATCCAGCATACTTTGAAAAAAATAAACAACAACTGATTGATATTGAAGGCTTTATGCGCGCCAAAGATCAGAAATAATAGGGATGGCGATTTTGGAAACAGAAAATACGGTCGATAATAAACCAACCGTTACCGGAGCGGTCCAAAGTGTTTTTTACGAGAATCCCGGTAACTTTTTTAAGATTCTCTTGATTAAAATTGCCCATAAGACAATCGATTGGCACGAGCCAGAGATTGTCGTGACTGGTAGTTTTGGTGAGATTAAAGAAGACGAACGCTATACGTTTTATGGCAAAGTCATCACCCATCCTAAATACGGTCAACAATTTCAAGCTGACAACTATCAAGTTGACCAACCGACGACTAAGACTGGCTTAGTCGCCTATTTATCTGGCGAAAAATTTGCTGGCATCGGTCAAAAAACGGCTGAGAAAATTGTCGATACCTTAGGATTAGACGCGATTGATAAGATCTTAGCGGATTCAACCGTTTTAGCACCGCTGGGTTTAAATGATAAGAAACAAGCGACGTTGGTTGAAACGCTGACGATTAATAATGGGATGGAACAAATTATCATTGGTCTCAATAATTACGGTTTTGGGAGCTCGATGGCCTATAATATCTATCAGACTTATCACGAAGATACCTTGAAGATTATTCAAGAAAATCCTTATCAACTAGTGGCCGACATTGCCGGTATTGGGTTTAAACGAGCGGATAATTTAGCTGAGAAGATTGGGTTTGCAGCCGATTCACCAGCGCGGATTCAAGGGGCGCTGATGCAAGCCTTGAACGAACTGACCAATCAGGCCGGCGATACGTTTACCCAGGCGAAGCCGTTATTAGCAGCCAGCATTCAATTGATGGAACAGGCCCGGAACGTGGCGATTGATCCGAATTTAGTAGCAGAGCAATTAATGGCCTTAGCACACGATGGCAAAGTCGTCGGAGATGAAAATCGGATTTATCCGAATGGTTTGTACAACGCGGAATGGCAAATTGCGAACCACTTGATGCGGATTGAAAATGAACGGGATAAAATTAGTTATCCTAAACATGATCTGGATAAAGAAATTCGTCGGCTCGAAAAACGCTTTAAGATGAGCTATGATGATGTCCAAAAAAATGCAATTAAATTAGCGATGACTCACAGAGCCTTTCTACTAACAGGGGGCCCTGGTACTGGGAAAACAACGATTATTAATGGGATTGTGACTTTATTTGCTGAGTTAAACGGTCTTTCGCTTGATATCAACGAATATAAAGACACACCATTTCCAATTTTATTGGCGGCACCTACTGGGCGGGCCGCTAAACGGATGAGCGAAACAACTGGCTTGCCAGCTAGCACGATTCATCGCTTATTAGGGATTACGGGACGTGAAAATAATCCTGATATCGATAGTAAGGAACTAGAAGGCGGCTTATTAATTGTCGATGAAATGTCGATGGTTGATACGTACCTCTTTAGATCATTGATTCGAGCAGTGCCTAGCAATATGCAAGTCGTCTTTGTTGGTGATAAAGATCAGTTGCCATCAGTTGGCGCGGGGCAAGTCTTTTTTGATTTACTGCAGAGTCAGGCAATTCCGGCAATCGAACTGCAACAAATCTACCGACAAGACGATGAGTCGACGATTATTCCGCTAGCCCATGAGATTAATCAGGGCCAACTACCAGCTGATCTACTCCAACCGCAAAAGGATCGGAGCTTTATTCAGTGCAGTCCTTATCAGATTGAATCAGTGATTAAACAAGTGGTCACTAAGGCAAAAGAACGGGGTTTTGAGACGAAGGACATTCAAGTGCTAGCACCGATGTATCGTGGGGCAGCCGGAATTGATCAATTAAATCCAATGATTCAAAATATTATGAATCCAAAGGTCGATGATCGTAAGAAACAAGTCAGTTTAGGCAACGTTCATTATCGGATTGGCGATAAGATTTTACATCTGGTTAACAGTCCGGAACTAAACGTCTTTAACGGTGAAATTGGGCAAATTACTGGGATTACGTATGCTAAAGATAGTGATGACAAGATGGACGAGTTAACGATTGCCTTTGATAGTACCGAAATTACCTATAAACGGACGGAATGGCATAAAATTACGTTGGCGTATTGTACGTCGATTCATAAGGCTCAAGGTTCTGAATTTGAAATGGTAATTCTACCCTTGGTTAACCAATATCAACGGATGTTGAAACGAAACTTGTTGTATACAGCGGTGACACGGGCGCGGTCCTTACTGATTTTAATTGGGGAACCAAGTGCCTTTGATAAGGCGGCCAAGGAACTCTCCGCAAACCGGCAAACAACGCTTAAAGAACGGATTATCAGCGTCTTTAATGGTGAAAAGGTGAGCCAAGCGGTCAAAACCGCTAGTGTTGGCTTAACGGAAGCTAAACCAACTGTTGAAAAACCAACGCCGGCTAAAGAAGTAGCGCCAGAACAATTGGCGTTAGTGGGCGATGCAGATGACAGTGAAGAGACAATTCAAGAAGCACCTGCTAATTATGAATTAACACCAGCCTTGGTGAGTGGTCATCAGATTGACCCGATGATTGGAATGGCGGATTTAACGCCGTACACATTCATGACAAGTGCTAAGTAGTGTATAATAAGAAAAACGATTAAATAAAAATGAGGCGAAACAATGGCTGACCAGCGAGCTAATTTAGAAATTAGACCCGTGACAATCGAGTATTTAGAACAATTTAATGACTTATTACGATATGTTTTCCAGGTAACCGATCAGGAAGTTTCTGATAGTGGTTATGAAGAAGGCGAACTAGAACGTGCTAAACGGCCGGTCTTAGAAAAATCAGATGTGATTGGTTGGTTTAATGGCGATGAATTAATTTCCCAACTCGCAATTTATCCTTGTGAAGTTAATATTCATGGAAAAATTTTTAAAATGGCTGGGTTAACCGGTGTGGGCACCTATCCAGAATATGCCGGCCACGGTTTAATGCATGATTTAGTAAAAGTCGGCTTAGACCAAATGCGGCAAAATAAACAATGGATTTCCTATCTTTATCCTTACAGCATTCCTTTTTACCGTAAAAAGGGCTGGGAGATTATGTCCGATCATCTGACTTATGATATTCGCGATAGTCAATTACCCAAGCAACAACCCGTTAACGGGCATGTTGAACGTTTGGACATTGACGATGCTGATGTGATTATGATGTATGATAAATTCGCGCTTCGCAATCATGGTGCTATGATTCGCAATGAGTTAAATTGGGATGAATATTGGCGTTGGGAAAACGAAGAAGAACGGATTGCCGGCGTTTATTATGACGAAAACGAAGAACCAACTGGCTACGTGCTTTATTGGATTGCTAACGAAGTCTTCCATATTAAAGAAATGATTTATTTGAATCAAGAAGCACGGATTGGTTTATGGAACTTTATCGGTGCGCATTATTCAATGGTCGACCACGTTAAGGGCAATCTCTATCAAGATGAACCAATTACGTTCCTATTGGATGATGGGGACATTGAGCAGACTATCAAACCCTATTTCATGGCGCGGATTGTTGATGCTAAGGAATTCTTACAAGCTTATCCGTTTGAAACGGACGGGCAAGCCTTCCATATTGAATTAACGGATCCGCTAGCTGAATGGAATAACGGCACATTTGGGGTCTATTGGGATGAACAGGGGAAGGTCCATGTTACGAGTCGGCCGGTTGGCGAAAAGGTTGTTTGCGATATTCAAACGTTGACGACCATGTTGATGAGTTACCGACGCCCATCATATTTAGCTAAAATTGAACGCCTGCAAGCCACAAAACAAACACTTAAAAACTTAGAGAATATTATTCCGGTTGAACAACCTTATTTCTCAGATTATTTCTAAAAAAAGAGCCCTCAGTATTGGCGTTTAGCCAGAACTGAGGGTTCTTTTTGAATAGTTGGGTTATGAACGGATTGATATTTCAATAATATCCGCACTCGAATAAATAATATCAGGATTGCGCTTCGCAATAAATAAAGGCGTCTCTTTGATGAAATGCGTTATGAACGCGACAATATCTTGATGGGGAAAGTCCCTAATAGCAAGTTTATTAGTGCGCGGCGTATCCGCTGCTGTTCCGCATAGGACGTCATCATCTTTGAGAACGATCTTTGTGTTGTCGAATAACGTTAATTTGACCATAATTTAAAACCACCTTTCAATATTTATTGTATCGATAAGAAAGCGTTTTTACAAGAAAAATAGTTAATGCAGTGTAGTAAATTATATCGCCAACAATTGACTAATCGTATAGATAATAACGGCCATTAAGATAACACCGATAATGAATAATGATGATAAGTTAATTTAAAGGACTAGACGTCGCCGCTAAATTCAGATAGAGTAGAGGTTTATAGGTCATTTTAGTGAACTAGAACTGGATATGAGATTTAGAGGAGGATTTGGATGATTTTTTTAAAAGGGATGCTAATTGGGTTTGCGTTTGTCGCACCAATTGGGATGCAAAATATTTTCGTATTTAATAATGCATTGTCAAATACGACACGGCGCGCGGTTTTAAATAGTTTGTTTATTTGGCTATTTGATGCGCTCTTTTCCGTGGTGGCCTTTTATGGCATTGGTGCGTTGATTATTCAAAATGAGATTATTAAGTATACGATTATGGGTGTCGGCGGTCTGTTGATTTTGTGGATTGGCTATACAATTTTACGGAGCGCGCGGGCGGCCGTCGAATTTGGTAAATTACAGCCAATTCCGCTTAAAAAAGTAATTTTAACAGCCTTCATTGCCGTTTGGGGTAATCCACAAGCTTTGATTGATGGCACGTTGATGCTGGGGGCCTTACGGGGCGATATGACTGCTAGTCAATCATTACCATTTATTATCGGCGTTGTGACGGCGACTGCTAGTTGGTTCTTCGGCATTGCCATTTTGTTTAGTATTTTTAGAGATAAGGTCTCACCTAAATTCCTAATGTGGGTTAACATCCTTAGCGCATTAATCATTATCGGTTATGGTTTGATGTTAATTGTGAAAGTGGCAGGTATTTTAATTTAGATCGCAAAAAAACGCACATCATTGATGGGCGTTTTTTTTAGCCGTTAAGAACGGTATGATAGAAGAAAGTGAAAAAACGGAGGCATTACTAATGGCTGAATTGTTAAAAGATATTTATACAGAAGCATTCCTGACGACCTTTAGTCAGCAAGTTCAAGAAGTTTATCGGCCCTTTAAAGCGCAACAATTTGTGAGGGCCGTTCTAGCTGATAATTGGGCCGATTTAACGTTGAAACAACGGACACGTCAGATTGCAATCGTACTCGGTCAATTCTTACCACAGGACTATTCAGAAGCGATTGCGCTTTTAGAACAACTGGCACCTGATTGTCAGGGCTTTGCCTATCTTTTTTTCCCGGATTTCGTTGTTGTTTATGGTACACGTCCTGAGGATTGGGCGCTTTCAATGCACGCACTTGAGATTTTTACCCAACAATCTTCAGCGGAGTTCGCCATTCGGACTTTTATTTTAACGGATCCAAAACGCGCAATGGGCCAAATGACACAATGGGCGCAAAGCGCTAATGCCCATGTGCGGCGTTTAGCAAGTGAAGGTTGTCGACCACGTTTACCTTGGGGAGAATCTTTACCGGTATTTAAACAAGATCCGATACCGGTCTTAGCGATTCTAGAACGACTTAAAAATGATCCTGAACTATACGTTCGACGCAGCGTCGCGAATAATTTAAACGATATTGCTAAGGACCACCCACAATTGGTGATTGAAACGGCTAAAAAGTGGCAGGGACAATCCGAAGCGGTTGATTGGGTGATTCGTCATGGTTGCCGGACGTTATTGCGAAAGGATTTCTTGGCGGTTCAAACCTTATTTGGGTATGCAGCCGATAGTCCAGCAAAGCCGTTAGTGTTATCAGCAATCATCAAAACAACCGCGACAACTGTAGCCATTGGTGATAAATTAGCGTTTCACTATCAGATTCACTTTAGACCGGAAGCCAAGCTACTGGTTCGGGTTGAATATGCAGTAGATTATGTGAAGGCCAATGGTCAACAGTCGCGTAAGTTATTTAAGCTAGCGGAAAAAGAAATTGATGGTCGTCAGGGGCTACGTGGTGAACGGCAAATTAATTTTAAAGATTTAACGACTCGGAAACACTATCCAGGGCAACATAACGTGGCACTGATTGTCAACGGACGAGAAGTGGCTAAAACTGCGTTTGAAGTGGTCCGGCGTGAGGAGTGACATTTTTCAAAAACGTGTTATTCACACCAACTTTCTGTGCTTTACGAGACTTGTCAAACCGGCGTCTTTGATGCCAATTCGCCAAGTAGCGTAAATGCTCAAAAGTAAGCCGGTGTGAATAACATTCTCTTGACCCTTGGGTTACCCTAGGGTTTATACTTTTTTGTGAGGTGAGAAGATGGCTGAAAAGTTATTGACGATTTCGGCATTTGCCAAATTATTTAAGACAACGCAGTACACTATTCGGCATTATGAGGATAAGGGGTTGTTATTGCCAGCGAAAATCGCTGAGAATGGCTATCGGCAATATGGTATGGGCGAGGCCTATCAATTATCGTTTATTCTATTTTTGCGGGCATTAGATTTATCAGTAGCTGAAATAAAGTTGATTTTAACAACGGATTATCCAGAACAAACGATGCTTCTGAATAAAAAACAAGCACTGCAACAAGAAATTGCACGGTTACAAGCGTTAGAGCGAACCGTTGATGAGCAATTACAACAAGCGACTCATGAAACAACCTATCGAGTCAATCAAACAATTCACTTGCGCGTTTTAAAACGGCTACCATTTGCGCAAGATTTTGACTTATCGGTAGTTGAAGCAATTGATTGGCAGCCTGATTTGATGGTCCGCCAGCTGTATTATGTGATTGGCGAAACGGATTATGCGATTTGTATCGCAACGCCCACGCCAAGCGACTACCACATTACCGCCGGTTGTTATGACTTCACGACAATTGAAGCCGCGAGCGGCGCGGAATTTGATAGCGCCTTGTCAGCCATCACGACTCACCAAAACTTACCGTTAATTGGCATTGAAACGCGGGGCACTTTTTTGAGTCCTGGCAAACACTTAGCGGTTAAAATACTAGGAAAAAGGCAGGTACAATAATATGCAACTTGAAACACAACGCTTAATCCTCAGACCATTTGAATTGACGGATGATCAAGCAATCTATGAATATGCAAAGGATCCAGCGATTGGCCCCATCGCCGGTTGGCCAGTGCATACTAGCGTCGCTAATAGTCGCGAACTCATTCAAAACTATTTAACGGCAGAAGGAATCTATTCAGTTAATTTGAAAACAGCACCACAACACGCAATCGGTAGTGTTGGTTTAGAATTAGTTAAAAATGGTGGTGGACAACCCTTTATGGGTGAGAATGATGCCGAAATTGGTTATTGGATTGGTGTCCCATATTGGGGCCAAGGTTTAATCCCTGAAGCATCAAAAGCGATTTTGGCATATGGTTTTGAAACGCTTAAACTTGATAATATTTGGTGTGGTTATTATGACGGTAACCAACAATCAAAGCGCGCCCAAGAAAAATTAGGTTTCCAACCAGAATTGACGATTGATGAAATGTATAACCCATTATTAGATGATACACGTCAAGAACACTTCACGAAGATGACCAAGAAACAGTGGCTAGCGTTGAATAATTAAGCGCAAGAATATAAAAAACAATCCTCCAATCATTTTGGCTGCTACCGAATGATTGGGGGATTTTTTCGTATTTTATTCATTTAAAAATTTTATTGTATACGACATAAACAAATCGCGTTAAATCGGCTTTTCCGCCACCTTATGCGATATTTCAACGTAAAATATGTTTTAAAGTCGAATTGACTTCAAAAAAAACATATGGTATTGTTCATGAATGGAAATGTGATACGCCGTATTACATTTTTAAATAATCAATGGGGAGGCATTATGACACTCTTAAATACAACTGAGATTATGGCGCTAATTCCAAATCGGTACCCAATTATTTATATTGATACTGTTGAGTCGTTAGTACCTGGTGAAGAAGTGGTCGCAATCAAGAACGTCACGATTAATGAGCAATTCATGCTTGGCTATCGTCCCGATTCACCACAGATGCCAAATACATTAATGATTGAAGCTTTGGCACAGACAGCTTCAATATTAATTCTAAAATCACCAGAATTCTTTGGGAAGACAGCTTACCTAGGCGCTGCTAAAAACGTTTTGTTCCATCAAACGGTTCGGCCCGGTGATCAAATCGTCTTCACAGTTAAATTAACTAAGAAAAAAGAAAATATGGGAGTTGTCCAAACCAATGCGACTGTTAATGGTCAAATGGTTTGTGAAGCGGAGCTAACCTTTGTTGTGGCCCCGCGTGATGATCTCCTCGGAAAAAAGTAGAGGTTAACAAATGGCCTTTAAAATAATTGAAACGGCAAGTGCTTTACCCGCCAACATTGTGACTAACGACGATTTAACGGCCATTATGGAAACTTCTAATGAATGGATTGAAAGTCGAACAGGTATTTTAGAAAGACGGATTTCGGAAACGGAAAATACGTCTGATTTATGCTTACGCGTAGCACAAACGTTATTGGACAAGAGCGGTATCGCAGTTTCACAAATTAACGCGATTATCGTTGCGACGATGACGCCGGATTATTACACACCTTCAACAGCAGCTATTGTGCAGGGGCGATTAGGGGCTGACCAAGCGTTTGCGTTTGATATTAGCGCCGCTTGTTCCGGCTTTACCTATGCACTATCTGCTGCGCGAGGATACGTACAGACGCCAGATGATTACGTTTTGGTCATCGGTGGCGAAGTTATTTCCAAAATGCTTGATTGGTCAGACCGCAGTACCGCCGTTTTATTCGGTGATGGCGCTGCGGGTGTCTTGTTACAAGGCACTACCGCTGACCAAGAGAGTTGGGTCAGTGAAAAGCTGATCACGATTGGGACGGAAAGTGACCAATTAGTTTCAGGTTACGCACCGGTTAAACGGCCTAATTTTGGCCAGGTTGGTCAAACGCAAGTCGGGATTGATTTTTTCAAAATGACCGGTAAAGCAATCTACCAATTTTCAACTCGGCGCGTACCCAAAGCAATTGAAGCAGCGGTCTTAGAAGCCGGTTTGACACTTGATCAAATCGATCACTTCTTAGTCCACCAAGCGAATTCACGCTTGATTACAAAAATGGCTAGCATGTTGGATCAACCGCTAACCAAGTTTCCAATGAATTTACAGCACTACGGTAATACTTCGGCTGCCAGTATTCCACTATTATTAGCGGAACAAGTCGAAACAAACCACGTTAAGCGCGGCGATGTATGCGTGCTCTGTGGTTTTGGCGGTGGGTTAACCATCGGCATTCAAATTATTCGTTATTAAAAATAAACTAAAAAAATTAATTAATTATAAGGGGTTTTAATCATGACACAAGCAGACATCTTAAAAAAAGTACAAGCAGTTATCGCAGAACAATTAGACGTTGAAGAAAGCCAAGTAACACCTACAACGAACATCCGTGAAGATTTAGATGCAGATAGCTTAGATATCTTTGAAGTAATGAATCAATTAGAAGATGACATGGAACTTAAATTAGATCCAGACGAATCAATCGTAACGGTTCAAAACGTTGTTGACTATATCGAAAAAACAATGAACAAATAAAGCGTGCGTTTGAAACGGTTTGACTCTGAGCATTAACCGCATTTGGCGAATTGGCGATGAAATCGCTGATTTGACAAATATCGTTAAGCACAAGAGTCAGTTTCAAAATGGACATTTAGCAATCTAAAGGAGCACAGATGATGGTTAAAATTGGACTTTTAATGAGCGGTCAAGGTAGCGAAGCCGTTGGGATGGGGAATGATTTATATCAAGATTATCCCATTTACCACGACACGATTGACCAAGCGAGTCAGCTGACACAACTTGATTTACAAAAAATCATGAATGATGCTGATTTATTAGGTCAAACGCGTTATGCGCAACCGGCGATCGTGGCTATGAGCGTTGGGATTAGCCGCATGTTAACAGATACGGGGATCTTAACAGCTGGTGCCTTAGGGCTTAGCTTAGGGGAATATTCAGCATTGATTGCCAGTGGCATGCTTGATTTGACGACCGGTTTACCGCTAGTTGCCAAGCGTGGTGCTTTAATGCAAGCGACTGTTGAAGCACATCCTGGCGCGATGATTGCGATTTTAAAACCTGATATTAATCAAATTCAAGCAGCTTGTGAGACGATTCAAAAGACTGGTGAAACGGTGACGATTGCGAATTACAATTCGCCCAAACAAATCGTCGTTGGTGGGACTCAAAGTGGGATTCAGGCGTTAACAACGTTATTTGAAACGCTTGAAGTAGCACCTAAAGTGATTCCGTTACCCGTTAAAGGGGCGTTTCATACCGCTTTATTTGAAGAAACGGCGCATCAATTTGAACAAGCACTGGCGCAAGTCACTTTTAAAGAGGGCGTTTATCCCGTGATCAGTAATACAACTGAACAACCTTTTGAAGTTACTAGCTTACAAGCAACCTTAACTGCACAGATGTATCAACCAACTCATTTTGCGACTGGTCTGACACAATTGGCTAAGCAAGAGGTGACAACGGTTATTGAAGTGGGGCCGGGCAACGCACTTAGCAAGTTTGCACGTCAAACGGTCCCTCAATTAGACCGATTTAATATTAGCAGTAGCGCACAGTTTGAAACTGTCGTGGCTGCCTTGAAAGAAGGCGCACATTAATGACTTCAAATGAAAAAGTAGCCGTGATTACTGGTGGTAGCCGCGGTATTGGTCGGGCAATTGCCCTTAAATTTGCAGCAGCAGGTTATCAACTCGTGCTCAATGCGCGTTCAGCATTAGATGCTGAACTCGTCCAAGCAATCGAAGATTTAGGCGTGACCTATTTATTCGTACAAGGCGATATTACCGCAGCAGATACCGCTGATCGTTTGGTTAAAGAAACCTTTGAATGCTATGGTCGATTGGACGTTTTGGTGAATAATGCCGGTATTACGCGCGATAAGCTCGTGATGGCGATGTCTGTTGAAGATTTCCAAGCGGTCGTTGATGTCAATTTGGTCGGCACTTTTAGAGTGACCCAAGTGGCCTTCAAAAAAATGTTACGCCAACGCAGTGGTTGTATTATCAACCTTTCAAGCGTGATTGGCCAACACGGTAATATGGGCCAAGCCAATTACGCCGCTAGTAAAGCGGGTGTGATTGGGTTCACCCAATCCGTCGCCAAAGAAGGCGCTCTGCGTAACGTCCGGTGTAACGCGATTGCACCAGGAATGATTGAAACTGAAATGACAGCGGTCTTAAAACCGAGTGTTAAAGAAGCGATTATGACGCAGATTCCATTACAGCGTTTTGGTCAACCAGATGAAGTGGCATCAGCCGCTTTATTTTTAGCAGAAAATGACTATTTGACGGGGCAAGTTTTGACTGTCGATGGCGGGATGACAATATAAGTGAGGGATTAAGATGACGAGAGTAGTAATTACAGGAATGGGCGTTGTGGCACCTTTAGGAAACGACGTTGAGACATTTACACGCCGGATTCTAGCGGGCGAATTAGGCATTGGCCCCATTACAAAGTTTGATGCAACCACAACAGGTGTGTCATTAGCTGCCGAAGTTCTTGATTTTGATCCGGCATTACGAATCGGCAAGAAAAAAGCAAAGCGAATGGATTTATTTTCACAATACGCACTTGATAGTGCACTAGCAGCACTCGAACAAGCCGGTATTAACGACGAAAATACCGTACCAGCCGACATGGGCGTCATTTACGGTTCTGGGATTGGTGGTTTAACCACGATTCAAGAACAAGTGACGCGTATGGTTGAAAAGGGTGCTGATCATATCTCACCACTTTTTGTGCCTAAATCAATTGGAAATATGGCTGCGGCCAATATCGCCATTGAAATCGGTGCGCAAAATATTTGTACAACGATCGTAACCGCTTGTTCAAGTGGGGCTAATGCGATTGGTGAAGCTTATCGTCAAATTAAAGAGAACCGGGCCACTGTAATGGTGACCGGTGGTTCTGAAGCCTCAATCAATGAAATTGGGATTGGTGGTTTCGCGGCGTTATCAACGTTATCAACCGCGACAGATCCAGCACGGGCTTCATTACCTTTTGACGCAGACCGTAAAGGGTTTGTGATGGGTGAAGGTGGCGCCACTTTAATTTTAGAAAGTCTTGAACACGCACAAGCACGCCATGCGACCATTTTAGGTGAAGTCACAGGATACGGGACCAATTGTGATGCCTACCATATGACATCGCCTAATCCAAATGGTGAAGTTGCTGCTCGTGCAATGCAAATGGCAATTGATGAAGCTGGGATTACAGCGGCCGATGTTGATTACGTTAATGCACACGGCACTGGAACGGTTGCCAATGAGTTAGCAGAATCTGCTGCTTTGGCACGTGTTTTTGGTGACGAAGGAACAGTTCCTGTCAGCAGTACAAAGAGTATGACAGGTCATTTATTAGGGGCAGCCGGTGCGCTTGAAGCAATCGTTACAATTGGTGCTTTACAAGCCGGTACTTTGCCACCGAACGTTGGGTTACAAAATACTGATCCGGACTGTCACGTGAACTTAATTAAGACACCACTAGCTGCCCCAGACGCACAATATGGTATGAGTAACTCATTTGGCTTTGGTGGCCATAACGCTGTGTTGTTGTTGAAGAAATGGAGCGATTAGTTAAATGAACTACGATGAAGTCAAAGAAATGGTGGCCTTGTTTAATCAATCAGGCAACCAAGAAATGCAACTTGAAACAAGTGATATCAAACTTTATTTAAATAAACGAGGCGTTCAAGATGTGCAACACGCGTCAGTAGCGCCATCAGTGACACCTACAACGCCAATGACAAGTATGCCAACTGAGGCGCCTGAAGCACCTGTGGCTGTTGCCGATGACACAGTTGCGATTGAAGCACCGCTTGTTGGGAGTATTTATTTACAACCAGCACCTGCTGATCCAGCTTTTGTGAAGGTTGGTCAAACGGTAGCGGTTGGCGATGTCGTTTGTGTGATTGAAGCCATGAAGATGATGACGGAAGTCAAAAGTACGGTGGCTGGGACAATTACTGACATCCTCGTTCAAAACGAAGAATTAGTTGAATACCAACAACCACTATTTAAAGTGAAAGAAGGCTAAACCATGTTAGATAGTCAAGAAATCCAAGCGATTTTACCCCATCGTTATCCGATGTTATTAATCGATCGCGTATTGAGTTTCGAACCAGGTGAATTCGCGATTGCACGGAAAAACGTGTCAATCAACGAAGCGGTTTTCCAAGGCCATTTTCCAGGTAATCCAGTATTGCCAGGTGTTTTCATTTTAGAAGCCATGGCCCAAACTGGGGCAGTCGCTTTATTAACGCTTGACCAATTTAAAGGGCGGACAGCCTTTTTTGGTGGCGTTAAGTCGGCTAAATTCAGACGGGTGGTTCGCCCTGGCGACACACTTGAAATTAAAGTCACACTTGAAAAATTAAAAGATCGGATTGGGGTCGGTAAAGCGATCGCAACGGTTGATGGTGAAAAAGCCTGTACCGCAGAATTAACATTTATTATCGAATAGGAGGCACCACGCGATGTTTAAGAAAGTATTAGTCGCTAATCGGGGCGAAATCGCGTTGCACATCATTCGGACGTTAAAAGAAATGGGCATTCCCTCTGTATCGGTTTATTCCAAAGCCGATAAAAGTAGTTTGCACGTTCAATTAGCGGACGAAGCGGTCTGCATCGGCGGTAATCGACCACAAGAATCCTATTTAAATATGCAAAACGTTTTATCCGCAGCGATTGGGACTGGTTGCGACGCGATTCATCCAGGGTATGGTTTTTTATCTGAAAACAGTCAATTTGCTGAAATGTGTGAAGCCTGTGGCGTGACGTTTATCGGGCCTTCTAGCCAAGTAATTGCGCAGATGGGGGATAAAAGTCAGGCCAAAACCAGTATGAAGGCGGCCGCCGTGCCGTTGATTCCTGGGAGTGATGGCCCATTAAAAAGTCTTGCGGACGCTAAAATCGTCGCCGCTAAAGTTGGTTATCCCGTAATGATTAAAGCCGTCGCTGGTGGCGGTGGCAAAGGGATTCGCTTGGTTGACGATGAAAGCCAACTCGCTGACAGTTATGCGCAAGCACAATTAGAAGCGGCCAGTGCTTTCGGCAATGATCAGTTGTACCTAGAAAAAATCATGCTGGACGTTAAACATATCGAAGTTCAAATTTTCAGAGATCGCTTCGGCAATGCTGTCTACTTCCCAGAACGGGATTGTTCAATGCAACGCTTTAAACAAAAGGTGATTGAAGAAACGCCATCGGCTTTATTAACGCCGGTTGAACGGGCTGAATTGGGCGCAATTGCACTCAAAGCGGCTGAACAAATTAATTATGAAAATACTGGGACTGTTGAATTTTTAATGGATCAGGACCATCAGTTCTATTTCCTAGAAATGAATACCCGAATTCAAGTTGAACATCCGGTAACCGAAATGGTGACGGGTGTCGATCTTGTCCGGGAACAAATCTTGGTGGCCGCAGGGGCACCATTATCATTTGATCAAGCCGCCGTTGAAACGCGTGGCTTTGCGCTTGAATGTCGTTTAAATGCTGAAGATCCGGACAATAACTTTGCCCCCTCGGCTGGTACGGTGAACTATTTATACTTACCAACTGGTAACTTAGGTGTGCGTATCGACACACATTTATTCAGTGGTTACGCGATTTCACCGTTTTACGATGCGATGATTGGCAAGTTAATTACTTGGGGCGCAACGCGCGAAATTGCGATTGCTAAAATGCATCGGGTGCTCAATGAGTTGATTGTTTCAGGGATTAAAACGAATGCACAGTTCCAACAAACGTTATTAGAAGATCCGGTCTTTTTAAGTAGCCAAGCGACGACGGATTATTTAACGTCATTAGCAACAGATTAAAAGGAGGGGCACCATGCAATTATTCAATGCCGTTCGTAATATCGGTAAAGCCCATCTTAAATATAATCAAGAAGCACGACAAAAGGTGCCAGACGGTTTATGGGTTGCCTGTCCTAAGTGTCAGCAATCGATTTATCATAAGGACCTTGGTTATTACCGGACTTGTCCGGTCTGTCAATATGGATTTCGGACGCGGGCTAAGGTTCGCCTAGATTGGTTGGTGGATAGTTTTGAACCAGCCGGCGATCTAGCGCAAACGCCTAATCCGCTCCATTTTCCCAAATATCCGCAGAAATTGCGAAAAGCACAGCAAATTACCGGACTAGAAGATAGTATTTTGACCGGTGTGGCAACTATTAAACAACAAAAATTCGCATTAGGTATCATGGACCCTTATTTTATTATGGGAAGCATGGGCAGTGCGACTGGTGAAAAAATTACACGGCTCTTTGAACTGGCAACTGAAAAAGGCTTACCCGTGATTTTAATTGCGGCTTCTGGTGGTGCTCGGATGCAAGAAGGGATTTTTTCTTTGATGCAGATGGCTAAAACCTCAGCGGCTGTTAAACAGCATGCCGAACAAGGGCTGTTGTACATTAGCTTATTAACCGATCCGACAACCGGTGGGGTAACAGCTAGTTTTGCAACGGAAGCCGATATTATTTTAGCCGAACCCAAAGCGGTGATTGGCTTTGCGGGCCGGCGTGTGATTGAACAGACGATGCACGAACAGATCGCACCGGATTTACAAGATGCCGAAACCGTCTTAAAAAATGGGTTTATTGATCAAATCATAGCACGTCAGGATCAAAAAAAGGTACTTCATCAATTGTTGAAGTTACATGAAAGAGGGGCTCATTATTAATCGTCAAAAAAAGACAGCCGCTAAGATTGTCGCCGGCGCCCGTAGTAGTCAAAAAATAACGACACCGGCATTATTGGCCAACCTTTTTGATGATTTAATGATTCTCAAAGGCGACCGAGTCGGCGGCGAAGATCCAGCCATTATTGGTGGTATCGCGTTATTTAATAATCAACCGGTGACGGTGATTGCAACTAATAAAGGGACAACACTTGAAGAACGTATGGCGTGTCACTTTGGTTGTCCTGAACCCGCCGGTTATCGCAAAGCGTTACGGTTAATGAAGGAAGCAGAGAAATTCAAACGTCCGATTATCACTTTGGTGAATACCGCGGGAGCTTATCCCGGGGCGCACGCTGAAGCGACCGGTCAGGGAATGGCGATTGCCAATAATTTATATGAAATCAGTACTCTGAAAACACCGATGATTAGCGTAATCTTCGGTGAAGGGGGCTCAGGTGGTGCCTTGGCACTAGCCTGTGGCGATCAAGTTTGGATGACCACTGAGAGTATGTATTCCATTTTATCGCCAGAAGGGTTTGCTTCAATTTTATGGAAAGATAGCCAGCGCGCTGATGAAGCGGCGGCAATCATGCAATTAACACCCCAATCTTTACAAGATGCCGGTGTGATTGAAGGGATTATTCAAGAAGAACCAGATGAACACCTTTTCTGTCAAAATATAACCACCGTCTTAACCGAACAATTAAATCAATTACAACAATTACCTGTCGAGACTTTATTGGCCACTCGACAAGCCAGATTTAGGCAATTTTAACGAAAAAAAGGAGTGTCAGAAACGTGTTAAATGGAAAGAAAATCCTAGTGATGGGCGTTGCTAATCAAAGAAGTATCGCGTGGGGATGTGCACAAGCAATTACACAAGCTGGTGGGGAGGTTATTTATACCTACCAAAACGACCGAATTAAACATAGTTTGTCAAAATTTGTCCCCGAAACAAGCTTATTGGTTGAATGTGATGTCAGCGATGATGCCGCAATTGAACAAACTTTTGCTGAAATTAAAGCTAAAGTGGGTCAAATTGATGGGATTGTTCATGCGATCGCCTATGCCAACCGTGAAGAGTTAGAGGGTAAGGTTTATGAAACATCTCGTTCAGGTTACTTATTAGCCCAAGAAATCAGTGCGTATTCATTAATCGCCGTCGCTAAATATGGTCGTGACCTCTTAAAACCAAATGGTAGCATTGTGACAATGACTTACTTTGGTTCAGAACGCGCTGTTCCTAACTACAACGTGATGGGTATCGCCAAAGCATCATTAGAAGCTAGTGTTCGCTATTTAGCACGAGATTTAGGCGCTGATCAAATTCGCGTTAATGCCATTTCTGCAGGGGCCATCAAGACACTCGCAGTGACCGGGGTTAAAGATTTCCGTTCATTATTAGAAGAATCAGAAAAACGAACTGTTGATGGTCAATCAGTCACGATTGAAGAAGTTGGGAATGTCGCTGGGTTCTTACTCAGTGATATGGCAACCGGTGTGACTGGTGACATTATCTACGTTGACAAAGGCGTTCATTTACAATAGACTTAATGACAATCGAGGCGGCGCAGATACAGCGGGTACTTTCCCCGGAACTACGCGATTTGCTCACCCTCTCAGTTCAGCAAGTCCTACCATCAACCAACGCTTATTTGTTGCAACAGCCAATGCGTGATCAGCAATGGTCAGTTGTGGTAGCGCAACAACAAACACAGGGCCGCGGCCAAAGAGACCACCAATTTGTATCGCCGATTGGTGGTCTTTATTTAAGTCTTTTGATGCCCGTTCGAGATCCTGCGTGTTTTAATGCCTTTCAACAAACAGCTGCAGCGGGCGTTGCACTTGCCGAAACAATTCAAGCCTTGTTGCATTATGAAGTTCAGCTTAAATGGGTCAATGACGTCTATAATCGGCGGCAAAAATTAGCAGGTATTCTAACAGAGGGTTATCTGGACGTTACCGGTCGCTTAAGTGGTGTCGTGGTAGGGGTCGGGCTTAACTTTGCCTCAACGATTGAAACTGAACATATTGGTAACTTGCGGGCGCTAGTAGTGGCACAGCAAGTCACGATTAACCAATTTAGTGCCCAGTATCTCAATCGATTATATACACTCTTACAATTACCAGCCCTTGAACTAACACGACGTTATCAGCGCTGGACGCCTTTGGTTGGTCGTAAGCTTCAATCGATTGCCGGACAACCGGTTAAAGGTCTAAGTGTTAGTGCACTCAAGCCAGATGGTACATTAATTTTAAGTAATCAACAAATCGTGCGAATTGGACAACGAGTCCGGTTTGCAGATTAATGAGCAGGAGGAATTGCGATGTCAGTATCAGTTGCGCGCCGGTTAAGCTATATCGGCGTATGTCTAGCCTTATTAATTGTTTGTGCCCAGATTAGTATTCCGATTTGGATTGTTCCGATTACACTTCAAACACTAGCTGTTGGACTGATTGCAACCGTCTTACCATTACAGTTGAGTAGTGCGGTAATTGCGGCTTATCTATTACTAGGATTAGTTGGATTACCAGTCTTCGCTAATTTTGCGGGTGGGGCGAGTGTTATCGTCGGACCGACAGGTGGTTATTTATTTGGCTTTATCATCTATATTGGCATCGTGCATTATGGCTTGCATTATTTTGGTCGTTCACGGCGCGTGATGTTTAGTGTTAATTTACTCGCTAGCCTCTGTCAGTTATTAATTGGCACGTTGTGGTTGAGAATAGCACTTCATTTAGGCTGGCAAGCTAGTTTCTTAACTGGTTTTGCACCTTATGTCCCAATTGAAATATTAAAAAGTGGGCTGATTGTGGCAGTGATTGCACGATTGCCACAACGCATTCAGCAGTTCCGTTAATCATGAAGAAAGTCGCCTTATTCGGCGACTTTTTTTGTGGTCAAAAAAAGCAAGATTTGCATAATATGCTATAATAAAACCGTTATCATATTCAAGTACAGTGGGGGATATTATATGAAAAAGCAAGGGGTATTATTTGGTGCAGCGGCGCTCTTATTATTAGCAGGGTGCAGTCAAAAGGTTGAAGGACCTAAGTCAACAGCCAAAAGCAGCAGTACGAGTCAACAAGTTAAAACGTCAAAAAAGGCGAAGAAAACAACAACTAGCTCAGCTAAAAAGGTTAGTCGCAAACAAGTAACACAAACGTCGTCTTCAGATAAGGCAGTCTGGTCGTCAGCCAAGTCACAAGCTTTGAAGAGCTATATGGCTAATTTTAGTCAATCAATGAATCAACAATACGCGGACTATCAACCCGGTAATGAAACTCATTTCTTTGGGCTTAACTATCCAAGTTACTTTAAAGAAGACAAACTAGCTGTTGATGATCAACACGTGACAGCTGATTGGTCAGCAGACGGGACTGGCAGCAGCGATTACAATGTCGTGGGGATTTATTCAGACAGTGCGGCTGCGCACGATATGTCGGCTCATCTATATCTATTTACGATTCATGACGGCCAACCGGTGGTCTTGATTACAGAACAAAATCAAGGCATGCCAGATGGTCTTGTGCACTTCAAAGAAACAGCCAATACAGATTTGAAGCAAAACTTTACACAAATTGTCGGTGGTGGCTCGGCAACAACGGCTAATACAACCAAAACGCCATCATCAACTGCCAACTATCAAGTGCCGTCAGAATTAGTTGGGACTTGGTATGGTTATAGTGAGTATAGTAAGCAGCCAGAGCAGATTGATACGCTTGAAATAGCTGGAAATAAGCTGACACTGAATGGCGAAACGACTGAATTATATCAAGATAGTGAACGAACAAGTCAAGAGCGCGAACTATTGAGTGGTAAAGGTGATCCAAATCAAATAGATAAAAATAAAATGGATAATTGGGGTGTTATTAAAGAGTTTGATGTCGAAGGCCGTCACTGGCTCAATGTTCGTGGTTGGTATCAAAGTGCCGGGGATGGTAGTTATTACGGTGTTAAGAGCCGTAATATCGATGGGGAAACCATGCCTGTTTTAACGATTGCTGGTGGGGCTGGTATGTGGCCTAGTCAACATTTATATCCAACTAAGGCAGCGGCGTTATCAATGAAAGATACGAAATTTGATGATGAGCATAATCAAGAATAATTAAAAAATTCACCGGAATTGCGTAAGATTCTGCTTTCCTCTATAATAATTTGAAAAGAGGAGTGATGGAGATGTTTAAATCGCGTGATGAAAAGGTAGCGGCTTACGAAATGTTACTCAAGCAACAAGCAGCATTATTAGAAGGCGAGACAAATTTAATTGCTAATTTGGCTAATTCTTCGGCCTTGTTGAACCAAACGTTACCAGAAACGGTTTTTGCCGGTTATTATTTGTATCAAGATAATGAGTTAGTTTTAGGACCTTTTCAAGGCAATGTCTCATGTATGCATATTACAATGGGCAAAGGCGTCTGCGGTGAAGCTGCTGCTGAACAAGCGACTGTGATTGTAACGGATGTGACGAAACATCAAAATTACATCGCCTGCGACTCAACAGCTCGCTCTGAAATCGTCGTACCAATGATGAAAGACGCGCAATTGATCGGCGTTTTAGATCTCGATAGCCGCGAAGTCGGCGCTTATGATGCAGTTGATCAAGAATACTTAGAACGTTTTGTTCAGTTATTAATGCAAGCATAAAAAAACAAGGTCCCTTTTAGGGGCCTTGTTTTTAGTTTCTAGAGTGTGGCGATTTGTTTTTTGAGGTGGTAACAAACTTGGGTCACAATCACAATTGCCAACAAGCGGTCCAAGTAATCAGTTCCAGCTTGGACAAGCGTGATGCTCGCGAATTGATTGAGGCCGAGGCCACTGAGTAGTTGAACAATCATGCTGGAACCTGAAGACGTAATACCGTGGAATAGGAAATAAGTAATCAGTGAACTAACGACAGTGCCGGGCAAAGCAACGCCAATGGCAACTAACGGAATTTCGCGTTTACTACGTTGATGTTGGTATAAAAAACAACCTGCTAGTAAGCCGGTTAAAAGGCCATCTGGTAAATAGTATAGCGCGAATAAGTCAGTCGTAATACCACTAAGAACGCTACTGGCAGTCGCCGTTAATGCGCCAGCTAAGGGTCCCAGTAACGCACCGGCAAGGATTGTCCCAATACTGTCGAGGTAAATTGGGAACCGTAAGACGAGCGCAATGTTACTGCCAACGTAATTTAAGGCGATTGCTAAGGCGATAATTGTTAGATGGCGCGTTTTAAATTTTTTCATTAAAGGTTGTTCCTATCTGAGTTTTTTTAAGTCCGTTTTAATGATTGAAGCCTGTGCATTTAAAACGACGGTCAAAAACTGTTCAAAGAAACGATTTGTATCTACCTCAGTTAAAATGAGGCTATTAATAGGACGGTGCCAAAAGTCGAAGCGGTCCACCAGTGTTTGGCCAATACTGATGCCGGTTATTTCGACAGTGGTGTAGCTTTCAAAGCCCTGACAAAGTGTCGGGTCGATGAAATAGGCGACTGCGAGCGGATCATTAATGACACAGCCGATGATGTGTTCATATTGCCAGTGGAAATCAAAATAAAACTGCGTAATAGCGGCTAAATAGTCACCAACTTCAGGATTGATCCGCTGACAATAAGCTAACAAGGTGGGCGTGAAGACAATCTCACGAGTGACATCTAAGCCAATCATTTCGATTTTCTGATTGAGGTGTTCATAGACCGCCAAAGCAGCCTCCGGATCACTCCAATAATTAAATTCCGCCACTGGGGAGCAATTACCATGACTTTTATAGGTGCCACCCATCGAAACGAACCGCGCACAATTGGCCCCCAATTGGGGATTTAATGTTAGCGCGGTCGCAATGTTGGTCAGTGGCCCGAGTGCGATAATACTAATATCACAAGGTGCCTTAAAAGTCGTCGCTAAAAAATCGGCTGCCGATTGCTCAGCGGCCTTGGTAGTCGTTTGGCGGGGAATATGACTATCGCCCAAACCATCCATACCATGTGTATCTTGAGCACTAACAAAGGTCTTCTTGAGCGGCTGGGCCGCACCAGCGTAGACCGGGATGTCTAGTCGACCGAGTCGTTCTAGACATTTAAAGGCATTGTCGACGCCAATTTCGACGGGGACGTTGCCGCAAACAATCGTTAAAGCAACGACTTCTACTTCAGGCGATTGAATGGCCAAATTCAACGCGAGAGTGTCATCGATGCCTGGATCGCAATCAATAATAATTTTGCGAGTTTGCATTTATTTCTAACCTCCTTGAGATCCTTAGTTTTTTATTCTGGGAAGTTTCCGAACCAGTCCAAGCGGGGCTTAGGCGCTTGATTTCAAATGCACCATTTCATGATAACGTGTTGATAGCGTCCTGTAAATAGGGGGTTTTAAGCCGGATTGAAAAAAATTAAATAACTTAGTAAATTTGAGTTGACATTAATTGTCAGACTTGGTATTATAATAAACGTTGTAAGATATTGATATGGAGAATTACCCAAGTCTGGCTGAAGGGAACGGTCTTGAAAACCGTCAGGTGGGTTCTGCCCACGCGAGAGTTCGAATCTCTCATTCTCCTTAATGAATAACAGATAAACACCTCATCGGATAATCGATGAGGTGTTTTTTGTTCTAATTGCGTAAAAAAATAACCAGTCGATTGAAAAATCAATGGCTGGTTATTTTTTGAAACGCCTTAATTAAAAGCGATTATTTATTGTATGTTGTGAAACGGTCTTCAACAGTTGCGTATTCCTTAGCATCTGCTGGATTTTCGATTGAGCCAAATGGCATTTGAGCACGAAGTTTCCAGTTTGATGGGATATTCCATTTAGCAGCAACTGCTTCATCAATGACTGGATTGTAATGTTGCAAGTTAGCACCGATATTTTGTTCAGCAAGTGCCATCCATGTTGCGTATTGTGCCATACCATTTGATTGTTCTGCCCAAACTGGGAAGTTTTCAGCATATAATGGCACGTTTTCTTGGAAGCCCTTGATAATATCTTGATCTTCGAAGAACAGAATTGTGCCGACACCACCAGCAAATGATGCTAGTTTAGCTTGTGTATTAGGGAAGTATTCAGCGGGTGTTAATGGTTTTAAGGCACTTGCTGTAATATCATTCCACAAAGTATTGTTGGCTTCACCGAATAAAATAACTGCACGTGAACCTTGGCCGTTGAAAGCACTTGGTGTTTCTTTGATTGTCTTGAAGATTAATTCTGAAACTTCAGCTTCAGTTAAGTCGATGTTTTGACCTAAAGCGTAGATTGAACGGCGTTGTTGTTGTAAATCGAATAAGTTTGTCATATTTAAAATGCCCCTTTAGAAGTTAGTTTATTGATAACAGGTATTACTATATCACACTTACAAAAGATAAGTAAAGTGTTTTGTAAGCCTTTTTTTGTTAACTAATTTATAGATTGTTGGCAATTTAATTGTTAAAACCCGTTATGGCGCTATTTATAGCATATCTAAATGGCGGGATTAATATTTAATTTAGTAATATTTTTTTGGCGATTAGGATTATTAGTTTCAGAAAGCGTTTTATTAATCTTAACGGTTTATGTCTGGGGTAGAATACTCTATAATAAGGAGCTATGAGCAGTTGTCTGTAGAAAGTAGGGTGACGATTAATTGAAACAAGTTCAAAATGTTATTCAGCAACTTACAGAAATTAGAACAGCACTAATGAATGGTGAAATTTATCAATCTGTACCAGAAAAAGTATTAGCCGTCATGGACGGTGTTCAATACAAAACACGGCGCACGCACATTGCAATTCCGGATGATGCGGATGCCGCTTTGGCACGAATTGCTGCAATTGACCAACAAATCAAAACCGATGGTAAAGCAGCGCAGATATCGGATGAAGCGTTGGATGATTTATTACGGCATATGGCTAGTCCAGATGCACGTGTGAGAGATAAGGGTGTCTTTTATCTCTTTAATCGGTTATTACGCCAAACCGTTTTAACGAAAGAACAATTATTATGGGTTAAAGATCGTTTGTTAAGCGATGACTATTTATTCGCCCATATTTTTGAACCTGAAAACGATGGTGTTTTCTTGCGCTCATTTAGCGCGATGTTTCTGGCTGGTGTTTTATACGCTAACCGGACGTTCTATCATGTATTAACAGAAGCCGAGTTAGTGGCGATTGAAATGCGCATTATGGCGTATACGGTCATTGAATTGGATTCAAGAGGGTATGTTGAAAACAAGGGCTGGGCGCACGCAATGACGCATATTATTAACGTCTGGTCTGAACTAAACGAAACGACCGAATTACAACGGGCGGATAAATTATTAATGCTAGTGGTTGTGATGCAAGCTTATCGCTTCTCTGATAATGCATTAGCGTATGGTGAAGACAGTCATTTAACCAACGTGATTATCAATTTAATGAAGAAGAATCGGTTATACATCGATTACTTTTTAATCGTGCTGCAAGAATGGCAACAAGCGATGTTAACCATTGCGCCGGAAGAAAACGTGGCGTTTTGGAATCGTTGGTATAACCGGAATCGATTTTTACAATCATTGCTGGTACAGCCAGAATTACCAGAAAAAATTGCGGATTATTTACGTAAAATTTCTGATTTATTTTAAGACTATTAGTGAGGATTGAAACAAGGATGACAGTAAAAGGTGTAATTTTTGATGTTGATGGGATCTTAGTCAACAGTGAACCATATTATTTTGAACAACGCTTAACATTTTTAAATGCAATTGGGGCAAAGTTAACCGTTGAAGAAAGTCGACGCCAAATTGGCTCTAACATGAATGCCGTTTTAAAACAGGTTTATCCGGGTAGAACTATGAATGACTATGCGATGATTAAAGAGGGCTATCGCTCTTATAAGCGTAAACATCCGATTCGCTTTGATAAAATTTTAAATCAGGATGCGCAGACGCTGTTAGCCGAGATTGCACCGAAATATCAAATCGGGTTGGCCTCAGCTGGTGAACGTCAAATTATTAATCAAATGCTTGCTGAAACTAAACTAACGCCTTATTTTGAAACAATTGTCAGTGGTGCGGAGACGGCTCACAATAAACCGGCACCGGATGTTTATACAACTGCAATTGCACAATTGGGGTTAAAAAGTGATGAAGCAGTGGCCATCGAAGATTCTGAGTTTGGCATTAAGGCTGGTAAGGCGGCGGGATTAACCGTCATTGCTTTAAAACCGCTTGACAGTCAATTTAAAATTAACCAAGAAGAGGCTGACTACCGTGTTGAATCTTTAACCGAGGTACCGGCTATTCTGGCACAATTATCATAAAAGTATAATCTTGAACCCGAGATTATTTTTTAGTTAATTGGCTAAATAACGTATATTAATACCTGTTTATCGTATATAATGGTAGGCAGGTATTAAGTGTCAACGGGATTAAATAAGAATGTCACTGGGGAATTTGAAGATGATGAAGATATTAGGGGAAAACTTTAAACGAATCCGTAAGTCAAAAGGATTCACGCAAGCTGATTTAGCGCATGGTATTTGTACGCAAGCGACGGTTAGTCTCGTCGAACGTCGTAATCAGGTGCCGAGTACGGAAATCTTAATGCAGCTTTGTCAACGCTTGGAAGTCTCGGTCGATAAAATTATCGTCCAAGAAGAAGATCAATTACACGTTTTAATGCGTAAACTACAAGATTTAGCGAATGATGATGAGTTTGAACAGGCGCATCACATTATTCAACAGATTCATAGTAATGAGTTAGCCGAACCTGAAGATTTTAAACGTTACTACTATTATCAGGGGCAGATTAGCTTATTATTACAAGATAGTCCGGATGATGCACTCTTTTTCTTCCACCGGGCTTATGAACAATATGTGACGTCACGAACGGATACGTATGGTGTTTTATGTATTATTGGTATGAGTTTGGCCAATGTGAAGAAGGGTCAATTAGACCGCGCGCAAAAGCAAGTCGATAAAGCAATCCGAATTATGGATAGTGAACCGGGCTTAATGATGATTGATTTTCCGAATCATTTGCGCATTTACGGCACCATTGCTGAAATTTTCTGTGCATTAGGCGCTTATCCGACAGCACGACGTTATGTCAAAGAAGCTATCCAAGATGCACTCGATAAACATAGTTTGTATCTATTGGATTATCTCTACTTCGTTTTAGGCCAAATTGAAGTTCAACGCGAAAACGACCAAAAAGCATTGCAACATTTTCACGTTGCCCAAACACTTGCGCAAATTAGAAAGCATCCTTTAATTTTGACGCAAGCCAACGCACAAATTCAAAAATTAGCATAAAAAAAGCTGAGGATTTAATGAAGTGAACCTGAAGTGAACCCCCGATATTGGACCAGAATCCAATATCGGGGGTTTTTATATTGA
>ERZ794968.9-NODE-9-length-79324-cov-632.745462_pt1 | contig 79324 bp, 72 predicted proteins | sample MGYA00375745_ERZ794968 | MGnify/ENA primary metagenome ERZ794968 (study PRJEB30138, sample SAMN05968717) | food fermentation metagenome | isolation source: fermented_meat | host: inoculated_fermented_meat_time_3_second_replicate;inocula... | place: Italy | collected...
CATACAAGGCTTTTGAACCTGTTGCTAATTGACCAACACCGCTTGTCAATTGTGGCACTTGACCGTTTAGTTGTGTTGTACCAGCATACAAGGCTTTTGAACCTGTTGCTAATTGACCAACACCGCTTGTCAATTGTGGTACTTGACCGTTTAATTGTGCTGTACCAGCATATAAGGCTTTTGAACCTGTTGCTAATTGGCTAACACCACTTGTTAACGCTGGGATTTGACCATTTAATTGGTTTGTTCCAGCAGCTAATTGGGTACCACCAGCAACTAATTCACCATTCTTACTTACTAATGTTTTAGAACCATTAGCAGCAGTTGCAACACCTGTTGTATATTTACCTAGACCAGCAATCACTGCTTGTGACCCTGTTTCTAATTGACTAATACCAGCATCTAACTTAGCTGCACCAGATGCTAAACCAGGATTGCCCTGTGCATCATCGTTCAAGCCAGTTTGGATTGCTTTAAGACTACCTAACATTGAAACAGAGCCTTTAACAGCTGCTGTTAACTGTGCGTATTGTGCAGCTGTTGGTTTCTTAGCATCAATTTTAGCATTGATACCAGAAACAATTTGTTGTGCTTCATCCTTAGCTGAAGCTGAAAGTTGTGCACTCAACTTAGCTTTAATACCGGCTTCTTGTTGTGCACTAAAGACAATACCAGCTTGTTTTTCAGCGTCAATAATTGCTTGTGCTTTTGCATTGAAATCAGTTGTTGCAACAACTTGATCAGGAATTGCATTTAAATCTGTTTGTAATGCAGGAATCGTACTTTCAACTTGAGCAATCATCCCATTTAATGCTGTATATTGCGCAACGGCTGTATTATAACTTGCCTCATCTTTGAATGTTGGATTGCTGTTAAGTTGTGATTGCATCTTTTGTAACCCAGCAGAAATCTTTTGACTCCCTGCTTTTAAGTCTTTAACACCAGATGCTAGACTTGTTGCACCGTTATTTAAATCATTGTTGTTTTTAGCAAGTTCTTGTAAACCATCATTTAAACTACTTGTGCCATCAGTATAAGCTGTTACACCCTTACTTAATTGCGTTGCACCATCATTTAATTGCGTTGCGCCTGAAGCTAATGCGCCTGTTTTACCATTTAATGTTTGTAAACCTGTATTTAATTGACCGGCACCACTATTCAATTGACTAGCACCTGAAGCCAATGCACCTGTTTTACCATTTAACGTTTGTAAACCTGTGTTTAATTGGCCAGCACCGCTATTCAATTGACTAGCACCTGAAGCCAATGCACCTGTTTTACTATTTAACGTTTGTAAGCCTGTGTTTAATTGACCGGCACCGTTGTTCAATTGGCTTGCGCCTGAAGCTAATGCGCCTGTCTTACTGTTCAATGTTTGTAGACCTGTGTTCAATTGGTTAGCACCGCTGTCCAATTGACTAGCACCTGAGGCTAATGCGCCTGTTTTACTATTTAACGTTTGTAAGCCTGTGTTTAAGGCCCCTGAACCGGCTGCTAATTTTTGAATACCGTCTGATAAAGGTGTCACGCTGGTCTTCATTGTCATGACACCATCATTGACCTTATCAACACCAGCTGTATAAGTGTTCAAGCCATCTGAAAGTGTGACTGAACCCTTCGTTAACTTCTTAGCCCCTGAAGCGGCTGTGCTGAAGCCTTTACCAGCTGTTTTAACTTGTTTGAACATGACTTGAGCATAAGCCTTTGTTACTGTTTCACGTACTTGGGCGTTCAATTCCTTGGCACCCATTTCACTGATAACTTCACCGATGAAGTTCAATGAATCGTTTGTTTCATATTGGATTTGCATCTTTTTAGGATTCTTATCCAAAACTGTTGCGGCGTTTGCTGAAAAGTTCTTAGGTAAAGTAACAACTGTATAGTATTCCTTATCCTTCAAACCTTGTTTAGCCTTCTTGGCTGAAACGAAGCGCCAACCTAATTGGTCATTTTTCTTTAATTCCTTGACCATGTCCTTACCAGCACTCAACGTTTCACCGTTGTAAGTTGCTGGTTGATCGTTATTTACGACAGCGACTGGTAGTTCACCAGTGCTACCGTAAGGATCCCAGACAGATTTCAGGAAAAAGACACTGTACAAGAACGGAATAAACACGATTGCGATTAACGAAATCATGATGATTTTATTCTTGGCAATGAACTTAAATTCATTTTGAATCATCTTCATCTGTAAAACTCCTTACTTAATTTTGATGTATAATCAATTACATTTAATATCCACAATAACTGAATTAGTTTAACCTTTTTTCATGAAAATTTCAACCCTTATGCATTAATCAATCAAACATTAGTCACAAAAAAAGCGTTCCAGGTTATCCTAGAACGCTTTAGCACACTAATTACTTCCTATAATATGGGTTCTTCTATAAATTTTGCTTAGCCATAATTCTTTGTGTGATATATCCAAAGAGAATCATCGCGATGATTTGAATGCCGTAAATCGCTAGATAATGGCCCATTTCGTTTACATCAATCGTTGGAATTACAAGCAATGCAAATGACGTTATGATCCGATAACCCCAAGTAAGACCGATGAAAACCAAAATGGCTTTTTTTGCCCCTCGCATCCAAGTGCAGGCCAACAACATCAATGTCACCGTTGTGATATAGGCTAGAATAAGATCAATCAAATAATACCAAGAGAAATTATTCATGAATGACGAGAAGACGAGTTGCAGCATCTCGATATTCTTATTCAATTCAATGACTAGCAAGGTCCCTGGTACTAATAAAAGGACAACTGCGGCTAACATCGATAAGCAAATCGTCACAATCAATTTGGCGTAGAATAAATGTTTCCGTTTAATCCCAGAAGCCATCATCAGGGCCAAAACATCGTTATTATAGTCGACCGATAAAACGTGGAACGGATACCAGTATAATAAGATGAAATTAGCAGCTATTAACAGCATAATACTAATAATCATAAATGAGCCAAAGGTTTTATTGCCATATAACTCAGCTGGTAGTGATTGTGCGTTTGCCAATACCAAGGTAAAAATAATATTGAGCACCGCAATAATCCCAAAAACTAACATATATACTTTTTCATGGAAAAATTTGAAGAATTCCATTTCTACAATTCGTTGGATCGTCATCTAATCACTTCCTTAATTTAATTTATTGTCTAATGCACTTAGTACGCCAATTTCATTGATTTCGATCTCAGCATCAATTAATTTCATTTGGACTTCTCGCCACTTAGGATCTTTAATCGATAATTGAATCCGAGCATCGGCTAACACTTCATGTTCATAAGCCATTTCGGTTAAAATCGCTTGAACTTTTACATTATCAGTCGTGTCGACAACCCGTAACTTCTTGTCACTTTCGGTCGCTAAATCAATCGTTTCACGCAATTGACCGTGATCAATCACAAATACTGACTTACAGAACATTTCAATATCACTTTGAACGTGACTTGAGATGAGCAAGGTCATTGATCCTTCGCTAATTAATTTTTGGAGGTAAGTCTTGAACCATTGTACCGTGTCTAAGTCTAGACCTCTAAAAGGTTCATCTAAGATAAGTAGTTCCGGTTGGTGCAATAACGCGATTAATAAGATTAATTTCTTCTTCATCCCGTAAGAATAAGTTTTAACTTTTTGATTTAAGACAGCTTCAATGCCAATTTCGGCCGCTAATGTGCGTGCTTGTTCGCGGTTAAATTCACCCCGTAAGCCACTAAAATAGGCCAAGTTAAACCAGCCGGTTTGATTCATGTAAACAGACATGCCGTCTAAAACAATCCCAACCCGATTTAAAATAGCCGGATTATCACGGACGTTTTGACCATCAATTTGAATTTCACCCGAATAATTTGTAATGATATTGGTTAAGCTCTTAAATAACGTCGTTTTACCAGCGCCGTTATGACCAACAATGCCGTAAGCACCGCCATTTGGAATGGTTAAGTTTTTTAAATCCAGTGCAACATTATTTTTATACGTTACGACAAGATTGTTAATTTCAATTTGCATTGTATTCCTCCTTAACTAATAGTCCCCATTATAAGGGTTTGAACCCTTAAAGCGGTAAAGATTAACTAAATTTAATTAAAAAACGCCTAACAATAAACCGATTGTTAGACGTTTTTTTGTGAATATATTAAACGTGTTCTACCAACCATATCCTTGCGGTTAGCTCTGAACGTCAAACAATTACTGACGTAATTATTCGCCATTCCGTGCTAATCCCCAGGATATACCCGGTTGATTTCACACTCTATCCAATTTTTGTCATGCCGCCCATGTATGGTACCAATGCTTCTGGGATTGTGACAGTCCCGTCTTCATTTTGGTAGTTTTCCAAAATAGCAGCGACTGTCCGGCCTACAGCTAAACCTGAACCGTTCAATGTGTGGACCAAGTTCACGTGGCCATCTTCGTCACGGTAACGAATTTGGGCGCGGCGTGCTTGGAAGTCTGTACAATCTGAACAGCTTGAGATTTCGCGGTACGTATTTTGAGCGGGTAACCAAACTTCAATATCATAAGTCTTAGCTGATGTGAAGCTGGCATCGCCTGTTGCCAATGTAATGACGTGGTATGGCAAGTTCAATGCTTTTAAGATATTTTCAGCATCGTTAGTCATTTTTTCTAATTCATTAAATGATTCTTCTGGTTTTGTAAATTTCACCATTTCAACTTTGTTAAATTGGTGCATCCGGATTAAACCACGCGTATCACGGCCGGCACTCCCAGCTTCTGAACGGAAGGCTGGTGATAAGGCTGTGAAGTAGATTGGTAATTGTGCGCCATCTAAGATTTCATCACGGTAGAAGTTTGTCAATGGCACTTCGGCAGTTGGAATCAAGGTCATTGGTTCGCCTTCGTTAGTCATTGTGTAAACATCTTCCGTGAACTTAGGAAATTGGCCAGTCCCAAACATTGATTCGCCGTTAACCAAGTATGGTGTAATCATTTCTTCATAACCTTCTTTGGCATGTTGATCCAACATAAAGTTATAAACGGCCCGTTCAAGACGCGCACCAGCACCCTTGTAATAAACGAAACGGCTACCTGAAACTTTAGCAGCACGTTCGAAATCTAAAATACCAAGTTTTTCACCGATATCCCAGTGTGCTAATGGTTCGAAATCAAATTCACGTGGTGTTGACCATTTACGTTCTTCACGGCTGAAACTTTCATCCAAACCAACTGGTGCTGAGTCATCAGGGAAGTTAGGTAAGCGAACCAAGATATAGTCAACTTTTTCCTTCACTTCAGCTAATTGTGCATCTAATTCTTTAATTTCTGCACCGACGTTCTTCATAGCAGCGATTTGTTCAGTTGCATCTTCCTTATTGCGTTTAGCAACAGCGATTGCTTCTGAAGCAGCGTTTCTATTTTTCTTCAATTCTTCTGTGCGGACGATTAAAGCGCGGCGTTTTTCATCTAAGGCAACTACCTCGTCGATTTCTGCAGCATCAATGCCGCGAGTCGCTAATTTATCCTTTGCCCATTGGACATTTTCCCGAATTACTCTGATATCTAACATAGCACTCTCTCCTTTTTATAGATAATAATCAACAAAAAAAGCCTTCTCATCCCCTAAATTGGGACGAAAAGACTTCACATTCGCGGTACCACCCAAGTTCACTGATTACCAAATAACCAGTGCCCTTCATTGCTGATAACGGTCAGGTGCCGTGTAGTTATTCACTACCCACTATTACGCTGGAATACTGGATTCAATACCTTCCACCAACCGGTATCTCTCTGTCAATCCATATAGGCGCTTATTCACGTGTTTTTCTCTTGCATTAAGAATAACCCATTTGGCTATTAAATTCAATCTTAATCGGCTGACTTTTGTAACCAAAGCTCTCTTAATAAGCCATATAAACGCCCATAATGGTCACTATCCGCATTTTGATTCCACTTAAACATCACTGCATTCGGGTTAACCTTATTGGCTAACGAGATACTTGACGTTGTGATGACTAGATCGGCATCAGCCAAATCAGCATCGTCGTGCGTCACTGTCACATAACGAATATTCTTCAAAGCCATCATTAAATCAAAATAACCTAAGAATGATTGTTCTGATACTAAGACGACCTTCACCGGGTTAGTAGGTGCTACCCGTTGAACAACTTGCCGCAAGACATTATAAAGCCCGCTAACAATTTGATCGCGTAAATCGCTGATAAAATCTAATTGCTTGTCCAAGAGTAAGTAATCGACCGTATCTTCAATATCTTGTTTTAAAACGGGGTTATCCCTCAAGCGTGTGTAATCGTCCATTAAATGGTTCGCCATAATCGACATCACATCTTGTTTAAACATATAGATTGTCATGACAGTGGCCATTAATGTCTGAACTAACCCTTGATAATCTTCTTCATCCAGGTTCAAATGTTCTTCAAGATTAATTGGCACCTTAGCCATGAAATCCATTACGAATTTATGGGTCTTAGGAATATAACGTTCATAACGATCTTCATAAGATGGCATATACTGATTGTTCCCTTGTAACAAGATGGGCCCAAAGTTCATCAAGTCATAAAGGTTAAAAGATTCAGCCATTGCTTCTTCCATCGTCATCTGAGCCATTGCATTTTTAATAATTAACGCTGGCCCAATGAACGGTTGGTTAATATACGTTTTAATCATATTGGGGACTGGGTACCGCAATAAATTTTCTTCGGTAGGTCCTTGAATATAGTGCCGTTGCGCAATCCGATAGTACATTGTCACAACTAAGTATGCACCTAATTCGCGGGTTAAAACATTTGGTTTTGCCAATTGGAACCGTTCGATTGCTAAATCAAACGCCTTTAAAGCATCCAATCGATCAATCGTTTCAAATGGCCATGTGTGCCCATCAGTCGCTAGCCAGAATAAAATGGTGAGGACTAAGCGAATCTTATTCTCATCACCTTCTAGGCGAATTGGATCATAATACATGCGAATATCAAATGACCGGATTAAATCCCGAACACCTTTCAAATGCCGCAATGCGGTTGCTTTGCTGATATCGTGTGATGTCCAAAATTCTTCGAACGTCACTTCTTCACCTTTCAACAAGATGTTTACAAAATCAAAAACATCTGATTGATTCACTAAATGATAGTGATAGGCATCTAGTGGGACACTAAATAATCTTTAAATATCTTCAGTGTCTTCACCGATAACTTCTTTTAAATCAGCGACGATACTCATATAGGTATTATATAGACTACCATAAGTCCGGTTTAATAAGGCGGCGACCTGTTTTAAATTAACGTCGTCGACTAATGGTTCATTTTTTCGAGATAATGCAATTCTTTTTTTGACGGGTAATTCATCCCGCTTCAAGCTCGCGATATCCAACAACAGACCATATTTATCATTTTCAGCCTGTGTTAAAAAAATACTGTCATTTCTATTCAACTGACTAACCTCCCGGAAAGTATCTATAATGGGCAATTTATTTTACCATTAATGACTTCGCAATGAAACCATACCTCCCCTTGATAAACAAGCGTTGCTTTTTACGCTAAAAATGCTAGAATATTTAAGTGACGTTTGGTGATGAAACACCACATGTTGTATATCAATAACATTCAAAACACATTTTATAGTCAAAAGAGGGAGACTGATGACATTGCTCGTACTTGCTGGCACAATTGGTGCAGGAAAAACTAGTTTAACAAAATATTTATCTGATCATTTAGGAACGGAAGCTTTTTACGAATCCGTCGATGATAACGAAGTATTACCTTTATTTTATAAAGATCCTACAAAATACGCTTTTTTACTCCAAATCTATTTCTTAAATAAACGATTTGATAGTATCAAGCAAGCTTACACAGATGATAACAACATCTTGGATCGCTCAATCTTCGAAGATTCATTACTCTTCCACTTGAACGCTGATCTCGGTCGTGCCACAGCAACTGAAGTGCGCGTTTACGACGAATTGTTAGCCAACATGATGCAAGAATTACCATTTGCCGCCCACAAGAAACGTCCTGATTTATTAATCCATGTCCGCGTTAGTTTCGAAACAATGCTCTCACGGATTCAAAAACGTGGTCGTTCTTATGAACAATTAGAAGCCGATCCAACCCTCTACGACTATTACAAGGAATTAAACAGCCGTTATGACGCTTGGTACGACGCTTATGATGAAAGTCCTAAGATGCAAATCGACGGCGACGTATTAGACTTCGTTGAAAACGAAGCTGATCGTAAAAAAGTCATCGATATGATCGACCAACGGGTTAAAGAATTAAACGAACAACAATCAAAAGCAATCTAAATCTGATTTAAAAAAGGCCTGGATAAGTTATTATCCAGGCCTTTTTTGCATACAAATGTGTACGTTATCAATTGAGCTCAGATTTTTCTAAGTGTGATTTTTGAATCCATAATTCGTGAACAATCCCGTATAAACGAGCGTAATGATCACTATTAGCATTCAACCGCCAAACAAACGGCACCGCTTCTGGATTGGTATAATCTGGTAAGGTGATGCTGGCCGTAGTAACCACTAAATCGGCATCCCGTAAGGCTTCATCACTAGTGCTGACATCAACGTATTGAATGTTATCCAATGCCGCCAAGACATCCATATAACCTAAATAATCTTGTTCAACCACTAAAGCAACCTTCACACGGTTAGCCGGACGATACTGTTGAATTAATTGCCGCATCAAGTTATAGTACGCTTTCACAAGCGCATCTCGATTAGGTTCAAATAATCGAAATTCTGGTTCAGATAAGAGATAATCGACTGTCTGACTAACGCCAGCCCGTAATCGTTCATTGGGCCGCAATAATTTTAAGCGTTCCATTAATTGATGTGATGCTACGGAAGTCATATCGTTGCCTAACACATGAATATTAGTTGTAACCACAAATAAGGCATTTTGTAACTCATGATAGACTTTATCCGATATCTTCAAATAGCGCTGAATATCAATTGGCGTCCGTTCCAAAAAATGACGAACAAAATGATAAACTTCTGGTACATAACGTTCATAAACCATACATTCAGTAATATCAAACTGTTCTTTCGATTTTAGCGGCATCGGTCCGTATTTCATCACAAAATACAACCCGGCCGACTCAGCACGACACTGTGCCGGTGATAATTGCGCCAATGTTGCCCGTAAATTAATTGAATCTTCCGTAAAATCAGCAACCAGATAAGTATTAGTCAAATCAGGATACGGGTAACGAATCAACGACATTCGATCGTCTTCTTCAATAATCTTTCCTTGCATCACTCTATAATAAGAAATCGCGATCATATAGGTGCCAATTTCACGCGTTAATAAGTTAGGCTCTTCTAGTTGATAGGCCTTAACTGCACAATCAAACGCATCATGCGCCATTTGTTGGTCAACGTCATCAAAAACCCAGGTATGTCCACCAGCCGCAAGCCAATATAAGGTCACCAGCGCAATCCGAATCGCCTTTTCATCACCTTCTAAGTGAATTGGATCATACGCGATCCGTACATTAAAGGCTCGAATTAAATCCCGTACCTGTTTCAAGTGCCGCAAGACGGTTGCCTTACTACTCTTGTGCTTCTCCCAAAATGATTGGAACGACACGTTACCACCATGTAATAAAATTTGGACAAAATCATAAACATCCGAATTTTTAACCATATAAAAATGATAGGCATCACTCGGTACCTTAAAGAGCTGGCGAGCATCATCAGTATCGGTCCCTAAGACCGCCTGTAGATCGCCCACCATGCTCATGTACATATTATATAAACTACCGTAGTTGCGATCTAAGAGCGCCGCAACCTGTTTTAAATTCACATCATCAATCAGGTAATCAACCTGTCTGGCCATACTAATTCGTTTCTTAACGGGCAGTTCATCCCACTTAACGTTAGTAATATCCAAGAATAATGCGTACTTTTCTTTCTCAGCTAGCGTCAAATAAATACTGTTCGTATTCATCTAAGTAGCACCTCCAGTCCAAACTAACTATCATTTAAAATGACTGATGAGCTAGAATTAATTTTATATTAATTTGAATCCTTTTATTACCGCAACTCCATTATACCCTTATCTAATACAATTAAACATTATAATCATAAATAATATTTTAGAATATTATAATAATATATATAGTATTGATAATTAACATTAAGCTGCATTAAATATTTATCAAGCTTAACTCGCTATTTTTTTGACATCTAGCGTCATAAAAATGACAAAAAAGAACTTAGCATCATCATTAGATTTTGCTAAGTTCCATATTAATTTTTTCTAAAGTGTCAATTGCCACCCCATTGGTGCTGTGTATGCATTCGACGATACTTTATAGTCATTTCTATATGGTAAATGAAGCTGCAGTGAGCTACTCTTGAGCGGATTATTACTCATCTTCGTTTCTAGACTCTGCGGTGTCGTATCCCGTTTCAATATGCCATCAATCCACTCACCATCGCTTTTATCTGGCGCTAGTGGCACTGGTGCTGCGGTATTGATATTATATTTAAAATTATTGGTAATATAAAACGGATTTTGACTTGTCGCATTCGCGTCTAAATAGGCTAATTTTAGGTTAAATCCGCTTAATAACGGATTATAAACAACTACCCTTGGTTCTTCCGGTGTTCCGGTATCTGCGACTGCTTTTTGGGTCAATTGAATCTCGTTGATAGCAACCGTTCTTGTTGATTCACCAGAAGAATTACCCAAAATATCCGTGCCAAATGATATTTTAGCAGGAACAGTCACTTCGAGAGACGCATCAATCTGTAACGTGAATTTAAACGTCGCAGTGGTTTCAATCTTATCCGCAGCAATTGTTGCCTCCTTGGCATCCGCCGTTGTTGCAAATTCAATCCCGCTAGTTTTAGTGAGTGGATAACTAATCTTCTGTGCCTCAGTTTTCATAGTTCCCGCCGTCGCCTTAGTCTGATTATTTAAATCAGCCAATAAACTTTCTTGATCTAGCTTTACAGAGGTCCCAGTTTGAGCACCATCAGAATAACGATACCAATCACCTTTATCATTATTACCGTTACTATTATATCGATAATATAAGCCATAGCTGTCAGGTACATTCGATAGTTTTAAGGTCCCTGTAATTCCTAGACTAGGTGCAGGCTTCAAAGCACCATCAGCGTAATCAAACTTAGCCGTCCCACCGCTCTTAAGCGATTGAGAATTCTTGCTACCAGGATCATTTAAATCGATGGAATCAATAGTAATTTTTTTGACATCCCCTCCATCATTTAAATCCGGAAATTCTTGGTTATTACCAAAAACAGCTTTATCATGCTCTGGCGAAATCGGTGCGTTGTCCAGTGTGATATTATTAGCCGCAACAACTCCCCCAATATAAAGGCCCTTATTAGCACTATTAGCATAGTAAGATCCATGAGGTATCAACATCGTTCCAAAAAGCATAGTTCCCGTACTACGATTGGCATAGCTAACCGCTGCTGTCTTATCAGTAATCCCTGAATTATCTTGTTTATCTTGTTTATATGATTCTGGATTATAGTTATCTGAATCATAGGTATCAGTAAAATTATCAAGTAAATGAGCCCCAAATGTTAAGACATTTGGATTATCCCATTCTTCTGCATTACTAGCCCCTACTTCGGTCGCTATGCTTCTTATATGGTTTCCCGTTCCCAAAACAGATAAGTTATCTGTAAATATATGATGATTAATATCGCCAATGTAGAACCCATCACCCGGTTGGAAATCAAATCGTTTATCACCAAAACCACTATAATTTAAAACTATATATGGCATTTTATCTGGATCTAATACTGACTTACCATTTTTTTTAGTGTAGAAACTATCTGAAAAGTTAAAGATAAGGCTCATATGTTTGGCATCTTTATTATAATCTAGTACCTTTGCACGATCGATTGAAATCGCAATAATTGGTTTCTTTCCATTTTCTGTGGCGGTATAGGCTTTAGTTTGATCCCTGACCGCTTGACTGACTGTCGGATCATCTTTTTTAGCAACAACGTTGATTACAATATCAGAAACGTCGGTCCATTGATCAGCAATATAGACTGGGTTAGACTTTTCCCTAACCGTCGTATTCGGCCAATCATCGGTATATGATTGTTTTAAGTTCATAATTTGGTCTGTGCTGGACCAGAATTCAGAGTCTTCGGGAAGTAAATTCGCATAAAATTGACTCACATCCTGGATGTTTTGCTGTAAGCTGTATCCCTCAGTAGTATCCTCACTTGTTTCATACTTATTAATGCCATTATCTACATATTGCGGAATCTTCGCTAAGTTACCATTTATATTGGGTACTAATTTATTTGACCATAAATTAGTGATTGTTGCCGATGGTATATAACTGGGTTTCCCTTTATCAGCCTCTTTAGAATATTCCTTTATTACTTCAGAGGCAGTCGTATCCGTAGCAAACTCTGCATTTTTAGAAAGTACATCCCCGGTAATATTGTCCCGTCGCCACATGCCACCCAAACTAACTAACAGATTTTGCATACTATTAGTTCGGTTCAATATTTTGTCATTACTCTTATTAAAATCATTGATAATAACGGCTGGATTTTCTAAGTTTTTAAAATAATTATCATACTTCGTGTCAGTGCTCGAAAGTCTTGAACCATTTAAACCTGGTGGATCAATATTAGCACCCACTTTCAGTATAATAGAATTTGCCATAATCCGGCCACTAAAAGAAGCCTGATTATGGATAAACTGGTTTCCCGCAACCATCATAAAATTTGAGGCGCCACTTAGTGGATATTCCGTATCAATTCGTGCCTTATTCTTAATCACCGTCTCAGCTGCCTGAACATTTTGATGGTTAACAAAACTTATCGTTGCAAAACAACCAATTGCTAATGCGATTAAACCATATTTTCTTTTTGTCATATATGTTGCCCCCAGTCCTAACTTCCCCATTAAGCGCTAGAAGGCACCCCCGAGTTATTGTTTTTTTAGTTCTTTGATTTGCTTTTCATCTTGCTTCTTACGACGACGATACCCTAAGTAATACGTTGTAATTAACAGGATGATGAAAATAATAATTAGTAGAATGATTAACCAAATCCACCATAAGTCTTTATTCTTACGATTTAATTTCATTGCTTGTCCGACTGTGATTTCGAAATCTTGATCGAAAACCCACGTCTTTTGATCCGACTTAGCCACTAAGTGTAAGTGATGTTTCCCTGGACTAATCCAATTATTCCCCAATGGAATACCATATTCAAAACTAGAATTTGTCGCCATTGTAATGCCTTCACGTTTGTTGCCGAAAAGTACCTTGCTGCCCTTATGTTTTGAAACTGTTGCACTGATTGTCATCGCACCAGGTGTCGCTGGCGCAATATTTTGTAATTTAACTAAAACAGCTGGTTCATTTAAATAATTAGTCCCACTAATCCGAATCCGCCGTAATTTCAATTCAGGTAGTACGTGGCTGTCAGGATGTTCCCGTAAAATAACCCCGAGTGCCATCGCATAATAATTATCCACACTAAAACCTTGTTGATCGGTCTTTTGACGACTGCCCGCTTTAGTATCTTTAAAGTATAGCGCACCTTTTAAAACACCGTTGTATAATTTAGCCGGCATCGTTACCTTGAAATTAACCGTTTTAGTTTCCCGCGGTTTTAGTGTGATGACTTGCGGTTGATCAAAAATCTGACTAAATTGATATTCTGCTTGTGACAAACTCCCTGGATGGTACTTATCAAAGGCTTCCGTCCCCGAAACGGTTGTATAACCCGTATTAGCTGAAGCATCAATCGTTTTAGTATTATCTTCTAAATTTTCTAACGTGACCGCTAATGTTTCAGTTTGATTGGGTTTCATCACCAAATCAAAACTCGTTAGTGCATTATCGTATTGATTATCGGGAATATTGGCACTCACCGTAAACCCAGCACCTGCCCCGTGGACGATTTGCGTATTAACAACCATTAATAGCAATAGTCCAAAGCCTACCAATAATAGTAGTAATCTATTTCTTTTCTTCATCGGATCTCCTTCACGAAAAAAAGTTGGGTTCCCCCAACTTTTAATTATATTATTTGATAAATGTTAATGATTAACCAGCATATTGTGTTGTTGGATTGTCGGATAATATCCAAGTAATGGCGGCGTCGTAAACCCCGTTTTGAATATCTTTTAAGTTGCTTAATTCTAATTTAGAACCAGCGTCTAATTGACGCGCTACTGTGAAAAGACCTTCTTGGCTTCCAGATTCTACTGCTTCAGCAGAAGTCATAATAACATTAGACGCCTTAGTGTCAATTACCCTATTTTCCAAGCCCAACTTATTACTATCTAAGAGAATCTTGCCATCTGCAGTACCACCATTAGCACCTTTAAATTGACTCATAGTAGTAGATAAGGTCCAATGATTACCAGCACCACGATAGTCACTGACTTGTAAGGTATCCACAGACTTGAATTTATCATTCTGAGCATTCTGAGTATGAGAATCATCATGTTTTTCACCTACACTAACACTAAGGTCCTTATCACTAACAGTTGCATGTCTAGTAACATCATTACCAATTTAACCAATAGCTGTAGCATCTGCATGCATAATAGTGTTAATATCAATACCCTCTTTACTACCGAAGTTAAAATCAGGGGCAGCATCTAATGTTAGCTTACCTGCTTTAACGTTAAATTCTGCAGTTGTGGTTGCTTTAGCCTCTAACTTACCTTCCGTATTTGCTGTTGCCTCAATACCTGAACCTGGTGTAACATCTGCGGCTTGTACGCCTGCAACGTTGATCAATGTTGCGCCTGCCAATGTAACTGCTGCTAATAATGCGAATTTTGTTTGTTTCATTGTAATCTTCCCCCAAATAGTTAGTTATTTAATAGTAATTAACCCTATTATTTATTTACTTCTTTAAGGTCATTCTAGGTCATAAATCCCGAAAAGACAAGTTTCCCAGTTATTGTTAACCTTATAAAGCGCTTATCAAATTAATAGCTAAAAAATATTGAATAGCTGCTTTATTTGACGCTGTTCACTATATTCAAAATTATGTACTACGCGTGCATACGGTTCTCAAAATGCCGATTATTCAACTTTATAACTGTTAATATGCTTGAGTAGCTGCTGGTAAACTAACATATTTATTTATTGCAAAAATTACATAACCACTAATATCAACATTATTATTTTATTTTTTTGAACCCAAATTAAGCACTAGCCTTTCAAACCCTTTAGAGACACTAACATATCTGTTATCTATTCTTAAAATTTTCTCACTATTATGACTGTTATTTTATTATATTACCCATTCAAATCATTGACCTTGCTAACATTAGCTGACAATAATTTTATTAAAAAATTTTAGAAAAAATTTTTCAACTTTTTTTCGAATAGATATTCAACTAGGTAAACTTTTATTATACTAGCATTATTTTTTTAATACTTATTGGACTGTACCACTCCTGTAACCCGTCAATTGTGAGAACAATCCTTTTAAAGTCCCATTTGATTCAGTATACTGGTAGATAACAGCTATTCTTGGGGGTACTTCAAATGCGAACATGGCAAAAGACTATCATTATTATCCTAGCACTTATCGCAATACCGATTATTTATTTTGAGAACCAGTACTTTAGCCATCAACAAAAAGAGGCTCAAATTAAAACAAGCCAAACAGCGATCTTCAAAGCTTACCGAATCCATTCCGAAAATAATTATGCCAATTTCGCCATCTACACTGATACAAAATCGGCAGGAAAAATCTACTATTTTGTCCCCAAAAACCAACAAGGCCACGCCATTGATCTACGGCGGCAACAACAGCGCATTGGCGAACAACTCTATCAAAAGGCACTCAAGCAGAAACAAAAAGATATTGTTGTTTACATCACCTACAATGGCGACAACTTGCACGATGATACCTACTGCTTAACACCGACTGGGGCAGTCTACAGCCGTGTCGAACATCATTTCAGCACTAAATTCGGTAAATTCACCGATCAATTGGGACAAGAAGCGGTTTATAACCTCGCTAACCAAACACACCCCGTGACCTTTAAAGACTTATATCATGATGCCGCTACCCTACCAATGATTAAACAACTCGCTGTTGATCAACAACTTAAAAAATACAACTACACGCCCCACCAATTAAAAACCTTGGAGAATCTTGATTTTCCAACTGACGTCAATTATCAACAGTTCTCTTTTTCACAGCACGGGTTAACGCTAAACTTTTCAAAAAACACGCTGGGAATCAAACAGATCACATTGCCACTAGCGACAATCGGTCCTTATCTAAATCCCGACTATATCGCTGAAGGCTACACAATGCCAAGCGCCAAGAAGAAATCCAAATCAGTTGCCCTCACTTTCAATACGGCTCTTGATACGGACAGTGCCAAGCAAGTCCTTGAAATTCTCAATGAAAAAGCGGCACAGGCCACGTTCTTCCCCACCGGTGAAGCAGCCCACAAACATCCTAAAACACTCAAAAAAATAAGCGCGGCTAATCAAGCAATTGGTAATCAAAGTTACGCTGCCGATGATGCAATCGATACAATGAGCGAAGCTGACTTATCAGCAAATCTTGCCAAAACAGATCAAGCGATTTTCAAAGCAACTGGCGCACTACCACGATTCATGCGCGTAACCCCTGATACCACCAATAAGGCCATTGCGAGTGCCAGCCAACGCGCGTTGATTAGTTGGTCGGTTGACTCAGAAGATTGGCGCACTGATATTAAAGCTACTGATATTACCAAAAACGTTATTGAGCGCACAACTGGCGGTGACGTCATTCTACTTAGAACTGCGCCTGAAACAATCAAAGCTTTGCCAGCTCTCATCGATCAATTGCGAGCCAAAGGTTATCACTTAGTAACAATTCCATCATTATTTGAACACCGTCTAGCACCTTTCCAACAGTACGCTAAGGCCGCTGATCCTTATCAAGATTAAAAAAAAGAACCCCGAGACGGCTGTCTCGGGGTTCTTTTTTTTAATCAGTATTATCGACAACTTTATCAGCCGTTGATAATTCCCAAGTTGCTTCCAACTTATATTTGCCTGGGCGTTTAGCACATTGATCTACCTTGCCATTATGGAATTTCAAGTTAACGTCGCTCTTATAAAACGGCATTGACTTGGCCGGTTGTATGGCGTCTAACTGCTCATCTCCCGACAACTGTTTTTGTGTATCCAGTGTTAACAATGGGGTTTCTGGTCCTTTTAATAAACCACCTAAATTTAAAATCTGGCCCGCTTCCCAATCATCATCCGTCCCCGTTTTCAACGAGTACAATTGGACGTTAAAGCCGGTCGCATCCTCTTGCAACAATGGATTATCGACGAGATCCGCACCTGAAGTGCTGTTCTTAACAACTAATTTCCAGTCCATATAAAATGGATTTTCAACGTTAATTTGCCCCTTAGCAATGCTGACCGGTTCTTGTTCAGAGGTGCCTAGTGTATAGGTCCCAAAATCAAATACCTTTGGATAGTTAACCAACAAATCACCATGAACATTCAAGGTGTAATTAGTAATTGTATTATCATACTTTGCCTTAATTTCACTTGCCGTCATCGTCGACAAATCATCAGAGGCACTAGCCACAATAAACGAAAATTTATTCTTATGCAGTAAATGCCAACCGATAAAGGCCTTTTCGACGCCATTAACCACATAATTACCATCAATCTTGCCGGCATTATAAATGGTTTGATCATCGTAATTATCAACATTATCCTTCGTCTTTAAATCTTCCGTGACGTCGGCAATCGATAATTCGACTGTCTGAGCTTCACTCGTCTTATTGGGTTGCAACGGATTTTTACCGTCCGGCTCATACTTTTTCCACTTACCATCATTCATCCGCGACCATAACACATTGCTGGTCCCAGCTGGTTGATCGATTAAAAAGGTGTTTTTAAAAGCACGCCCATCCAAACGATGCATCGTTTCTGATTCCGGATCGATTTCAACGTTATTATTTAGTGAAAATTGGAAAACATAATTCGTCGTGACATTTTCAGGACTAAAGTTAACGCCGTTGGGCAGGGTCACGGACAAAATCCGCGGCACTTTGGTCGTTGATTCCAAATCAGAAGTCCCTGGGAATTTACCATCGGCATTAAAGTTCGCCCCAAACGCCTTATCAACTGCCACGTTCCCGTCCAGATAAATACTCCGATTCGTAATAACATTCCCAGCAAAACTATACTGAGAACCCCCTTGAATAATGATGTTGGTATGGGGGGCTAAAATCGTCCCAATAAATGAATAATTTTCTTCCGAACCACGATTAGAATTCAACGTAATCGCAGCGTCGTCACCACCATTAATCGTATTAAAGTTGTTCATCACATGCGCCGCTGAATTATAACGGACCTTGGTATTATCGGCCGGCGTTAAATCCAATCGAGCATTATACTGTGCTGTTGTTTGTGGATAATATTTATTATCCACCGGCGCATTGGCCTTAACCTGTGCCGGTGTGTACGCCCGCATACTATACGTTGAGCTGGCACTAAAATTGAAAGTCTTAAAATTATGGAAATTAAAGATAATATACGGAATCTTTTGTTTACCCGCCGTATAGTTCAATAAATTAATGGAAATCCCTTCCGCTTTTTGGAAGAGGCCATCATTAGCAGCACCATCAATATCAACAACTGCGACACCAACATCCGTACTTGTTGTATCCATATCAATATTAACTTGAATAACATTTCCGTTTAAATCAACACCAAGTGAACTACCATTAACGGCTTTTGAATTAAGATTAATTGACTTGATTGCATCAGAATGAACGTCACCCTTGTAACCAGTGATATTCCCATCAGCATCCTATTCTGTCGCCGTCAAATTGGCGTAGTAATCACTCACGTTGGTGACATTACTAATCGCTTGAGCTTGGGTACTAACTTTATTGTCTTTGAAATAGTCAATATCCCCTAAATAAGCTTTTTTGCCATTCAATCGATAGGCCCGATTCTTGAAAGCTTTCACCTTATTATCATCATTCAGAATACTTTTTAGTTGGCTATCTGGGATATCATCGTTAGCAGAAGTCCCCATCACGTAATGCCCTACCTCTTTATTCTTGCCGACCATACTATCGTCTCGGGCGACAATCTTCGTAAAAGATTTTGAAAAAGCAGTCGCTGAGACAAGGGATGGATCTAAGTTGGTTGGTAGATCAATCTTCGCATCCGTAAAATTATTAACCTTCGAACTTGGATACTCATTCTTATCTTCAGTATCGTTAACAGAAGTCCCAACTAAAAAATGCCCGGCATAAAATTCGCCTTGCATGTTCTGCGTATTATTACCATTCATAACCATATTTTCGCCGGCAAAGATTGTCGCGTCGCTGGCAACCCCTAATGGATAACGTTGGCTAGGCCGTTCGATTGTTTTATTCCCAATTCGAATCAACCCACTGTTATTGGTCGCCGCCATACTTTTTTGTAGCGGCATTAAGCAAATCATAAAACTAAGTACTAATAAAGGCTTTAATATCGTCGTTATATTTATTTTCATATTGTTCCTCAATTAAATTCTCAACGACGTCAACTAGTTTCATAGTATACGACAGTACGTGTATAGTCAACAATATAAATTGTTATAGACTTTATACTTTATCTTTTCATTTTAGTGTGGCATTATTTTAATTCTAGAGAGAGATATTATGAAAGAAGGCACTATTTTGAATAAATTGGTAAAAATATTAACAGTATCATCAGCAACACTTATGGGGATTGTCGGGCTAAGCCAACTAACACCTGTTCACGCCGCAGATACAACGGCTAAATCAGCGGGAACCCTTGAAATTAAAGACGGGACACAAACTTTAACAAGCGTTGAAAGTCTTGATTTTGGCGACGTTGCATACGACGCAAACGGCATGTCAGTGCCTTTGAAAAAGACTGGTGAAAAAGCCATCGTGAAAGATACAACATTTTCACAAGCAGCTTGGACAATTTCTGGTCAAACAGATTCAACGGTCGCTGATTTAACAATCAATGGTCAATTATTGTCAGCAACACCTGCTGCCGTTTTCCATAAAGCTGATGAAGCAGCATTCGGCGAACAAACTGCAACTGTCGAAAATGCGACAATGGCATTATCTGCTAGTCAAGCAACTACGAATGGTACAAAAGCAATCAGCATAGATGTTAACTGGACGCTTACACCTACAACTCAAAGTGCTAAATTCAACTAATCACAAATAATTCATGAAAGGTCGGGACAATTTTTTGTCACGCCTTTTTTAATACCCCACTGAAAGGACGGTTCTATGAAAAAATCACTTCGATTTTTCCTCCCATTATTACTAGTGCTCTTCTTCTTAGCCCCTACAAAAGCTTGGGCGGACACGGCTAATTTTTCAATTGAAAAGGTCGACACCCCCGAACAAACTAAAGAAGCTGATTTCTATGACATTTTAGCCAAACCTAATCAAAATACGCACCTCATCGCTAATATCACAAACGCCAGCGACCAACAATCGACATACACCGTTACACTCCGTAACAGTGTCACTAACAATAGTGGCCAAATCGCCTATGTGCCAAATACAAAAAATACTAGCGGCCAAACACTCAACCAATTGAGTCCGACCGCCGTTAAGGTGACGGTCCCCGCTAACAGCAAAAAAGATGTGACGTTTCCCATCAAAATGCCTGCAACAGCGTATTCCGGGATTATTCTAGGCGCCATTCACGTTGAAAAAGAGACAGCACAACAAAAACAAACAACCAAGAAAACCCAAATTATTAATCATTACGGGATTGAAATTCCGGTCGTCGTTCGTACCACACCTTCTTCAACACCAGACACCAAACTGCAACTAAAAAAGGTGACTGCTGGTTTGGACACGAATAAACATTCTGCCGTACTGGCAACCCTTTATAACGAAAGCAATTGGGTCCTAACGCCGCTTAAAGTAGACGCTAAGGTTTACCGCAAGTCAAACCACAAACTACTTTACAGCAGCCATAAAAAAGGCCTCGAGATGGCCCCCAATTCAAGTTTCAATTATGCTATCGAACCTGGTGATGAACCGCTCAAAGCAGGTACTTACACACTAGACATGACGGCTAAATCAGATAAGAAAACTTGGCATTTTAGCAGCGAGTTTACAATCAAACGCGCAACACTCAAAGAAAACGCCAAAAATGAATTGAAATTACCAGAAAAGAAGAAAAGTATTAACATCATCTGGCTGATTGTTGGCTTCAGTATCTTATTACTCATCCTGATTATTCTTTACTTACTCTACAAACTACGTCAAAAAACAAAAGAACAATAATAATGAAAAGGCGCCGAGACAGTTGTCTCGGCGCCTTTTTTATTGTCTAACGATGTTTACTAAGGTCTACTTTTTCTAATGGAATAACCTTTGTTTTATAGCGAATCTTGTAATAACTGTACAAAATGATGAACAACGGAATACTCATGTAACTAATCCCGATCGCTGTCCAATCAAAGTGGGCAAACGCTTGAATATCCTGGCCAATAATGACAATCACACAGAGTAAGAAAGCAAAAATTGGTCCAAATGGGAACCACCGTGCGTGGTATTTCAATTCTGACAATTGATGGCCTTGCACTTTAAAAGCGCGTCGGAAACGATAATGCGAAATCGCGATCCCTAACCAAGCGATGAAACCAGTCAAACCACTAGCAGCCACAAGGAAAAGATAAATGCGAGTGCCAAAGACACTGGTCATAAAGGTCAAAGCCCCAATGATTGTTGTCCCGATCAAAGCCATGACTGGAATACCGCGTTTGTTTGTCTTGGCAAAAATCTTAGCGGCATAGCCGTCTTCGGCCATTGACCACAACATTCTTGAAGAAGCATACATCCCTGAATTAGCAGCCGATAACACTGACGTTAAAATAACCGCGTTCATGATGCTGGCAGCTGATGCTAAACCAGCACGCTTGAAGACCAAGGTAAACGGACTAACCGCAATGTTGGTTTCACTAGCACCTAATAATGAGGGGCTTGTATAAGGAATTAAACAAGCGATAACGAAGATTGATAAGATGTAGAATAATAAAATGCGCCAGAAAACTTGTTTGATTGCCTTTGGGATACTCTTTTCAGGCGTCTTCGATTCCCCAGCGGTGATCCCAATTAATTCTGTCCCTTGGAATGAGAAACCAGCAACAACGAACACACTCAACATCATTGGTAAGCCACCAACAAATGGCGCTTTCTTGATGGTAAAGTTGCTAAGGCCAGTCCGATGACCACCCATAATACCAAAAATCGTTAAGACACCAACACCTAAGAAAATAATAACTGTAATAACTTTAATTAATGCAAACCAATATTCAGTTTCACCAAAAGATTTCACACTCGTGATGTTAATCAAGAAAATCAATAATAGCGCGACTAAACTAAAAATCCAGCCCGGCATATCCGGTAACCAAAACTGCATGACTAAGGCTGCGGTACTGACGTCTACGGCTAACGTAATCGCCCAATTAAACCAGTAATTCCAACCAAGCGCAAACCCTAATGCTGGATCAACAAACCGCGTTGCATACGTTGAAAACGACCCTGAAACTGGCAAGTAAGTTGCCATTTCACCCAAACTGGTCATCAAGAAGAAAACCATAATCCCAATCCCACAATAAGCCAGTAGCGCGCCACCTGGACCCGCCTTGGCAATTGCCGACCCACTTGTGACGAATAAACCTGTACCGATACTACCACCCAACGCAATCATCGATAGATGCCGCGTCTTTAACTCCCGCTTCATTTCATTTTCTGCCATACTACTTCCGCTCTTTTCTCCATTATTTCAAGAAAATCGCACCAACCCGCGAATTTAGCAAACAAAAAAGCCTTCTTGTCTGCTAAAAACGACAAAAAGACTATAAGCCTTATATTAACCGTTGATAGCGCCCCGTAACGTTTCGTTACGACAGTCCTTGATTTATTCAATCAAGTCCCAACACCAATTTGAATAAGCAAATTGACATTTCGGCAAATTCCCCTTTAATTATTCCTCATCACTGCTTAGTCAGTTCAGAATAACGACTGATGGTTTTTGCGACCTCTTATCTTGTTAAAGGTAGTATATCGAATTAAAGCGCATCCGTCAACATTGGGCGCAATGCAAATTTCAGCTAAAAAAAGAAGATCGCCTACTGGCAATCTTCCCATTTTAATTATTATTCTTCAGTCTTGTCTTGCTTATTTTTCCGCCATAATAGGAAGAGTAAGAACAAGATTAAGAGTACCATGACACCGATAATCACGTATAACCACCAGTTACTTTGTGGTAATTCAACAGCTTTACCGTTGTATTTTCTGGCTTCTTTTTGTGTGATTTCAAAATCCTTCGATAATAGCCACTGACCCTTATTCGAGTTGACTTTAATCTTAATATTATAACGACCAGCCTTCAGTGGTTGGTTTTTTAAATCAATCCCGTAATCAAAATTCGAGTTGGGTGCCATCTGTAAATCGGTTTGTTTGCTGTGATAAAGTACCTTTCTTTGGCCAGCACGGCGAATCTTAGCATCGACTTGCATCTCACCAACTGAGTTTGCTTGTGTATTTTGAATATTCGATAGAATCGCAGTATGCCCGTTCAACAAACCAGGCTTAATCCGATTTAAGCGCAAATGTGGTTTTAACGCTTGATCGGATTGCGTTAACTTAACGCCTAAGATATAAGAATAGCGGTTCGTCAAAGACGTGCCCTTTTTATGATCTAAAGCTTGTTCAACTTGATCTTGCTTAACTTGTGAGACATAAAACCCGCCTAAAATGGTGCCTTCAAAAGTCGCTTTAGGTGCATTCAAGGTAAAAGTTGCTGTCCGACTACTTTCAGCAGGTACCTTCAACCGTTGCGCTGGCGACATCAGTTTAGTAAATGGGTATTCTAACGTTTTATCGTACTTAGGATCGGATTGACTGTAGTCAATCACACCGTTTTGGTTGGTAATTGCCGTATTCGGTGCGACATCTACTTCAAGATCTTTTTTGCCAGTATTTTGGACGACTACCGATACTTCCTCTTTTTGACCAGGTTTCACGCGCAAGTCGTAATAACCTAAATTCTTATCCGTTTGATTTTCCGGATAAATCGGTGCAACTGAGTAAGTTACCTTTTCGGCATGAACAACCTGTTGATTGACAGTAAAAGCCACAAACAACGTTGCCAGCACGCCCATCACTAATCCAAGCCATTTTTTAAAGTATGTCATTTTCTAATCTCCTCTATCTTAAGGGGCCGGTGTATTACCTAATGTCCAATCAATGGTCCCTGTGTAATCACCCGCATAGGCCCCAGCATTCACTTTTAACAATATCCCTTGATTATCATCCCACTTAATCGGCGTAATGTCATCATCTGATGTTGTTGTTTTAGAAGCAATTCTTTGAGGGATTTCGGTGACGTCTGTTGATTTTTGACCATCAACATAAACTAGACCACCATCTAACTGTTTGTGATCTGTCGTCCGTGTCAAACCTGTTGAGCTGGCATATAAATCCCACCGCGAACCGGTACCACGTGTATCAGCCACGGTTGGTGCCCAATCGGTATTGTCGCGTTTATTAATCGTATTCTTGCCAACTGTCACTGGTTCGAACCCAATTTCATTTTTGACCTTATCTAATAGCAAAGTCCCACCCTTTAATTTAAAGTACACGGTAACCACTGCCGATTTTTCATTATAACCCGCATTGGTCATATAAAGAGTTAATTTATGGGTGTCATTTAATGATAAACCAACCGTTGGAATCCCACTGACTAACTTAGGACCGACATTATTTTGCGCGATGGTCTTTTCTGCACCATCGTCAATTGAATAATGTAATGTACCAAGTGCGTGACTATCAATCTTACCAGTCGCTGATGTTTGTGACCAAGAACCAGTCAAATCAATCGGTTGATTCTTATCAAGCGCAATTGGTTTTTCTTTCGTTGGGTCAGTCCACTTTTTATCTAAGACAAGTTTAGGGATACTTGTCACGTAGACGGCCTTTTCTGTCGATTCACGGGCCATCTTACCATCCAAACTGATTTCATAGTTCCGACCTAAATTGGTCGTCCCATCAGTTGACGTTGGGTCAAAAGCGGTTAACGTAAACTGAATCTTAGACGTGCTATTTTTGGTAACGTCACCCATATTAACCCCGGTACTATAGGTGTTTTTTCCTATCGTACCAAAGAAGTCCGTTTCTGTCGCATCACGCGGTGTCAGTGCATTACCGTTCAAATCAATAGAAGGTGTTTTGAAAAGACCCGTCGACACTTTATTCTTCGATACTAATTTATTATTGATCGTTAAATCATCGGCAACATAGGAGACCCCTTGAGAAGTATCCGTTCCATCAGTCTTATAGCGTACACCCACTTGTTTCCAATCAGAACCGCTAGTAGGGTCGTTATTAATTGTTAAAACCCCTTTTAACTCTTCTAGCGGTTTCGCGGGATTATCCTTCGTTACTTCAGCACCAAGGGCATTCCCATTTTCATGGTACACTTTGTAATTTTGTGACGTAATCGGAATATTCGATATTTTTTTAAAAGCCACTTGGTTCAATTCGTCACTCTTACCAGTTTTACCCGTGAAACCCCAGTAAACTTGCGTTGTTCCAAAAATATTATTGACAATAATTGGTACCTTAACGGGGTCTTGACCATCAAATTTATAGGTCAAAGTATGATCGGCATAACTCCACTTGACATTAAACTCATACCATTTACCATCTGATCCAGGAAATTCCTTAACATCATTATGAATCAAACGGATTGCTGGAAATAATAATCCACCTAAATTTTTATAACTGCTGGTTAAAGCTGGATAATTCCATGCGATATGATTTCTAACCAGTGGTTTACTCGTACTCAAAATACCTGTCGGTGCTGTATCCCAATCATCATTATTTCTTGTATCAAACTCTACTGCAAAACTCTTCTTAATAGCTGGACTAATATCCACACTACTTGCACTACCCCAAACACCTAATTGCTGCCCTGTTCCGCCTGTTTGAATTGTATTGTAACCACGTGGATCAGCGTGCATCACAAAAGCCATCCCATCAGCTGCATTACTGCCACTATCCCCAAAGTTTAAGAGCATCGTCGCCTCAAAATCTTTGCTTAAATCAATCCGGTTATCCGGATTAGACCAAATAGCCCCCGACTGATCGTTGGCGGCTGGATTGATGACAGTTACACCATCAACTGGTGGTTTACTATTAGAGCCATTTGGTGGCGCCGCAAATAGATTTTCGATATTGGTGATATGTGCTGGTACTGGGTCCATCGCTGCCTCTGTTGGGCTAACTACGACCAAGATTCCTAGCAATAAACTAATACCTAGCACTAAAAATTGTATTGTTTTATTAATACGCATTGCCAGTCCTCCTTGAGCAGCTTTTCTCAAACGACTAATTAACTGTTACCTCAAGTGATTTCGACTGGGAAATCAACTGAGGTAACAGCTCATTGTTGAGCTGTTACTACTATTATAACCATTGTAAAATGCTATCTCAAATTAAGGGTTAATTACGCTTTTGGTGTTGCGGTTAATGTCCATGTTAATTGACCAGTATAGTCACCAGCGTATGCGCCAGCTAAGACATGGAGATTTGAACCACTAATCTTGTAGTTCCAGTTTCCTAACCCTTGATCCTTACCAGCTGTGATAATATTTTTAGCACTATCATTCGTTAAATCAACTGATTTTGTATCCGCTACAGTGTGCGCTGCGTTATCAGTACTGATACCACTTGCATTCTTCAATGTTAATGTTGAGTTTTCAAGTGTGTGACTGCTTGCATCTGTGAACGGTGTTGTAAGCGCAACGTCAACTGTATAACCAGCACCAGTCCCACGCGCATCAGCAACCGAAACAGTGCCATCAGCTGTTTGACCCAAATCTAATACAGAGGCTGTAATTTCTTTAGTGCCAAAATCTAAATCAGGAACAGCTGTTAATTTAACCGTATCGCTACCCGTTAATTTTGCTTTTACGACAGAAGTGCCTTTTTGACCATCTGTTGCGATTTCATTTTTAGGAGCATCTGCTGCGAAAGCCGTTTGTCCTGAAATCATTGCTGCACCTGCTACTATCACTAAACCGCTTAATAATAATGTACTAATCTTCATCACAAAGACCTCTATTCTTTAATTTTTCTTTTATCATCTAATTAACATCATCAAAAAATTCAGCGTTCTCACCATCTAATCCGTTGAAAAGTAATGCTATTAACCTTTTCGAGATTAGTATATCACCCCCCGTAATTGATTGTAAACAACTTATTTTCAAAAACATTTAATAATATAATCATTTATTAAATAAAGTATAAGTAATATCCACTATCTAAAAATTAGTGAAAATCAGAAATGCTTATATATCAACAACCGTCACCTGATTAGTGAAAATTAATTTTCATTATTTTTTGTAATTTCAGCAAATAATAATATTTTATTTTAAAATAATTGGACAATCGAGCTTATCTTAGCAACTCAAATCACTAAATTTTCTGTTAAAAAGACAAAAAAACAGGCTAGAAGAAGGGTTCTTCTAGCCTGTTTTAACTTAGTAAGTCAGTTTACTTTAGATTTTTAATAATCTTTTGAATTAATAATTCACGTTGTTCAGCCGATTGGTTCCAATCAATAACCGGAATATCGGGATGCCCCATCGTTTCGATAATTAAACCGGAGACAGTTTGTTTTTTCAATTCATTGGCCCACAACATGTCCGCTTTATGAAAAGCAGCATTAATAATCAATGTCCCTTGTTTAGCCACTGGTTGAAAATCATTAAAGACTGTATCTAACTTACCGGTATCTGGATACGACTTAATCTGACCTTCAGTTGCCAAGACAACATCGTAAATTGATACTTCACTGGCAGGTCTTGCTAGGGTAAAGCCACCACTATTCCCTGAAACAGATTTTACAAGGCCGGCCACTACTAACTTACGAATAATTTTCCGTAAGTAAGTTTGTGAACCACCCAGACGATGATGAATCACTTCTGACGAAATCGTATGTTCAGGATCTTGGGTTGCCAATAACACAATAATGCACGTTGCTTGTTCAAATGCTCGTGTCAGTTGCATATTAGTCTATCTCCTTTTAACAAACGTCCCTGAAGCCTCACCTGGGGCCGCTTTTACTTCAAATCCATATTTAGTTAAAATGTGTTCGACTTTGTTGAAACTCTCGCGATCAAACGTACTGATATTGCCATCGATTGTTTCAATTTCTAATTTGTTGGCTAAGTTACAAAAGGCCTTAACTGCCAATTGTGCCAATCCTAAGTTTTGGTAATCATAAACTGCTAAGCGTGAAGCTGCACCCAATGTTTCTAAAACAGTGATGTGCATTTCATTTTTCCATTTGTTGGTTTCAAACAAGAGTTGTGCTTGAAAATCAACTATTGAATGTCCAAATTTATCAACATTCGCATATGGTGTATACACAAAAATTGAGTTCGTTGATTCTCGCTGACCACCTTCACGATAGTCCGTATAGACAACATACTGTTTAACCCCATCATCGCTGGTTTGATTCATGCTAGATAAAATTGTTAACTTTGAATCTGCCTCAATTTGCGCTAATTTTCTTGCAAAGGCTTGATCATTTTCACTTGCCATCTGATAACCCCCATTTGTCTTTCAATCCCGATTATACCACAGGTTTTCCAATTTAACCGCGCTTTTTAAAGGGTTCTCATTTCAATTGTGATTTTTTTATCGAAATCCTTTTTCGCCTAAATTATATTGGTAATATTGCACTAACTCGCCCCCTAAATAGTCAGGAAGCTGCGTTTGATAAGCAGTGGTAAAGCCCACTTTTTGTAAACAACGAGCTGATTTTTGATTGGTAATAAAACAAGCCGCCATAAACTTCGTAATATGCAGGTCATCATGATAAGCATTCATAACCGCAGATAATGAGCTTGTCATCAGGCCCTGTCGCTGGTATTGCGGCAAAATCGCAAAACTTAGTTCGTACGATTCAACAGTGACATCATCTTGCGCTAGGTTTGGTGCCAACATCATTAGCCCACAAACCGCATCTGCCTTTTTAGACACAATTGCCCATGAATGTTCATCAGACTGGAGCATCGTCAAAAAAGATTGCGCTTCATGCTCAGATTGAAACGGCGGCATATTGAGTTGCTTCGCAATTTCTTTTTCGCAACCAATTTGGTAGACCACTGCTAAATCACTAGCGATAAAATGTCTAACTTGTACGGTATCAGTTTGAATAATCAATTCATAACCTCCTTCGTTTTTCTCCCCCTTATCATACGTTAATTAAATGTTTCCGCCAAGTCGTTTTTTAGGTTTCTCTTAAGAACAAGCATATTAATTGTGGTAGACCACTAAATATTTTATAATAATAGCCATCAATTCCTATTGCTAGAAAGATGGTGTTCGTATGGCATTACGTGATTACTTTCATTTATTCTCAACCGTTCCAGAACAATCAGAATCTTACGATTACATCCTTCATTTTCTAGGGACGACCATTCCGGATTTGCGCGACTATCCCGACTTAACCAAAATTTGCGATTGGGCTACTTACGACGATCACAGTTTTAGAATCTGGACCAGTTTACCTTTGGATGAATTCGAACAAAAATTTGCCCAATTAACACCGCTGAACGAAAAAGATTATCAAGTTGATTACAGCTATAATTTTAAGGATATTAATTTCTTCTAAACTTTCTACTTGACTTTTAGTCGTCCCTGCCGTAAATTGATTATCAATCATACAAGTCATCTCATTCAAACCAAGTAATGCTTTATCTGTGTGTCAGGAAGTCGGTGGTTGCTGCGAACCGATCAGGGTAAATGTCATGAAATACTGAATGAAGACTTCGGCTAATTAACAGGACCGTTATCCCCTGTAAGAGTGGCGTGTTGTCTTAAATTGGCGCGCTAACTGGGTGGTACCGCGGTTTCCAATCGTCCCTATTCGCAGATGCGAGTAGGGACTTTTTTTATGCAAAATACTATTGGAAACCACTTTCAATAGTACGTTTCAACTAATTTTAACCAAAGGGAGGTTTTTTCATGTTAAGGCATCTTGCATGTGGTGGTATTCTTCGTTATCAGTCCTATGACGCACAACTTCAGATAAAACTTAAAAAGGATGCGTTAATATGTCAAAAAAATCAATTAGTTTATTCGAAGCAACATTAGTCCTTGTCATTCTCCTGGCCATTATGGGAACCGGCGTTATTATTTTCCAACTCTCTCCTCAAACCCCAGTCCTCACTGGGATCGCCCTTCTCATGTTATGGGCCCGGTGGCGTCATTTTAGCTGGGATACGATTCATGAAGGGATTGAAGAAGGTTTAAAAAGTGGTCTAATTCCCATTATTGTTTTCATTCTTGTCGGTGCCTTGATCAGTACTTGGATTGCCGCTGGTGTCATTCCCAGTTTAATGGTTTGGGGCTTCCAGATGGTCAATGTGCACTGGTTTATTCCATCCATTTTCGTCGTTTGCGCCCTCGTCGGGAGTGCCATCGGGAGTGCCTTTACCGTTATTTCAACGGTTGGGATTGCCTTTTTCGGAATTGGTGCCACACTGGGATTAGATACAACAATCGTCGCAGCCGCAATTATTTCCGGGGCAATATTTGGTGATAAATCTTCACCACTCTCTCAGTCAACTAATTTAACAGCTGCAGTTACTGAAACAGATCTCTTTGCCCACATCAAAAACTTAATGTGGACGACCGTACCAGCTTTCGTCGGTTCATTAGTGCTATACGCTATTATCGGTCATACATCTCGTGATATTCCGTTGACCAAAATCAGTACAACAGTTGCTATTTTAAAGGCGCATACTGACGTTAGCCTCTGGGCATTACTCCCTATTATTTTAATTTTCGTCTGTGCGCGTTTAAAGATGCCTGCTATTCCAACGTTATTTTTAAACATCGCCGTTTCAATCGGCTTAATTTTCAGCCATCATCCACACACTTCTTTTAAAACAATCGCCAGCTTGATTGAAAATGGCTTCGTCGCTCATACTGGCAACCAAAGTATCGATGCACTTCTCACACGTGGGGGCATTAATAGTATGTTAGGCACAGTGGCCTTAATCATCATGACGTTGACTCTTGGTGGTTTATTGATGAAACTCGGTTTAATCCAACGCGTGATGGCCCCCCTTGCAACTCACCTCAAAACACCTGGTCAATTGATCAGCGCGGTGATTGCTTCTGGGATTGGCGTTAACCTCTTTATCGGTGAAGAATTCCTTTCTGTTATCCTGCCAGGTAAAGCTTTTAAATCAACGTTTGAAAAATCAGATCTTAGCAACTTGGCGCTTGGCCGCGCACTCGAAGATGGCGGGACCGTTATTAACTACTTAGTCCCTTGGGGCGTTGCCGGCGTTTTCGCCGCTAACACCCTCGGCGTACCAACACTAAGCTACCTGCCATTTTGTTTCTTCAGTATCCTCTCACCAATCTTCTCAATCTTGAGTAGTTTTACAGGGATTGGCCTCAAAAAGAAAAGTGTTACTAATTAAGCAAAATAAAAGAGGTTGCGACAAAAGTAATTTTTGTCGCAACCTCTTTTTTGAATTCAAAATTTTATACCTGAAACGTGCTTTTTGAAACTGCCGTCTGTGCTTAGCGTCTCTCGTCAAACAACTGCTGACAGCAGTTATCCGCCGAGTTATGCTAATGCTCAAAGCCAAACCGTTTCAATATAACCACCTGAAAAGCACTCTTTTTAGAATAGATTCATCAAGAATTGCCCGCCGTAAACTAATGCGAAGCTATAGGCTGCAATTGATGCTGGTTTGCATAAGATGATAATCCATGTGAATTTTTTAAATGACATTTCGGTTAAGCCAGCCATTAAACATAAAACATCATCGGGCGCAACTGGTAGGAAAATCGCTAAGGCGAAAAAGCGCGCAAAGTTTTTCTTTTCCGTAATCGTGCCGATATATTTATCATAAGTTTTCTCGTTGATGACGTGGAGAATAAATGGTTTCCCAAACTGGCGCGCCAGCAAGAAATTAAAAATTGACCCAATCGCAATCCCGACATAGTTATAGATAAAGCCCCATAACGGGCCAAAAACTAGAACACCGGCGGCAGTACTAATCCCACCCGGAATGACCGGAATCACCACTTGGATGATTTGAATTACGATGAAAATAATCGGGCCGATGAGTACGGAGTGGCCCAAGTACGCTTGTAAGGCAGTTGTATTATTAAAAAGCCCAAGTCGTGACCAGTAAATGGCTAATGCAATACTCCCTATCAGGGCCATCAGAGAAGTCATGCTAATTAAACGTCTTGAAATTGTTCTGCTCATCCGCCGAATTCCTTTCCCTCGATAATGTATCTTTAATTTACCATAATTTAAATTCCGAGTAGTCCGCCGATAGTCTGATTTAAGAAATCTTAACTTTTTAGTCGCTCATCCTAAAAATGTCCGAAAAGGTTTTAATCCTTGTGCGCGATATTTTTCAATAAACTGAGCAACTGCCTCAGGATCTTGAGTTTGATCATCGATTACCAATTGTTCCACTGGCAATGGTCGTTCGTTAGCAATTTTGACATCAATCACAACTGGTCCTTGGCGTTTTTGAGCTGCTGCAAAAGCAGCCTTCAATTCATCTAACGTCCGGACTGTAAAGCCTTGGGCCCCTAATGCTGTTGCGGTAGCACCGTAATCTGCACCCTGAATGGCAACACCAGAATGTGGTTGTCCCTTGTCATCTTGTTCTGCTTCAATAAAGCCAAATGAATCATTACTCAACACAACGTTGATAATTGGCATTTGGTATTTAACTTGCGTAATCAAATCTTGCATCACCATCGTGAAGCCACCGTCACCACTGATTGACCAAACTTGCCGATCAGGGAAGGCTGCTTGCGTTCCGATTGCAGCTGGTAAAGCAGCCCCCATCGTTGCGTACCAAGCTGAGATCGTCGTCTTTTGACCTGGTTTCATCTTCAAGAAGCGGACGCCATCAATCGTGACGTTTCCCACATCTAAGTTGAAAATCGCGTCATTGGTAGCCATTTGATTGATTTCTTTGAAGACTGGTTCCACTCGTAATGGTGTTTGTGGATCATCTTCAAAACTAGCGGTCCATTGATCCCAGTTAGCTTTATTAGCGACTGCTGCACGGTAGAAAGCTGTCTTTTCAGATACCGGTTCACTAGCTTCAAGTAAAGCTGCTAACGCTGTCTTAGCATCTGCTAAAATGCCAACGTCAACATGGTGTCTATGACCAAGTTTGGTTGGATCAATATCGATTTGGATGAACTTCGCGTCTGGTTTGAAGAAATATTGACCAAATTCGTAGTTACTGCCGACAAATAAAATTAAATCGGCCGCTTCTGCCAAATCAACACCCGGTTTAGTGGCCACCCGCCCTGCTGAAACCATGTAAGCCGGGTTTTCGTCAGCGACGATTCCCTTAGAGAGGGCTGATGACATCATTGGGATACTTAATTTATCGGATAACGCCACTAATTCATCGCCGGCTGCCTTAGCACCTTGACCAAAATAAATAATGGGTTGTTTAGCTTCTTTAATTAATTGTAAAGTCTGTTGAATATCCGTTGAACGGGGTTCTGGATAATTCCCCATCTGGAATAGGTTAGCAGTTGCTTCGAAGTGATCTTCAATTGGTTGCCAGCCTAAGTCCGTTGGAATTGTCACAACCGCTACGCCACTATTTTTATAGGCTTGTTGAATCGCTTGGTCAACAACTAGTGGTAATTGTTCTGCCGTCATCACAGTCCGGTTGTAGACTGCTACATCCGCGAACATTGGATTTTCATTCATTTCTTGGAAATAATCAGTATTCATGACACCAGTTGCTACTTGACCAACTAGCGCTAAAACAGGAACGTGATCATACTTGGCATCATAAAGCCCGTTCAATAGATGAACTGCGCCAGGGCCAGCTGATCCAAATGTGGCCGCGATTTTACCAGTCACCTTAGCTTCACCAGAAGCAGCAAGCGCCCCTACTTCTTCGTGACGAACTTGAATATAACGCATAATTGCTTTTTGATTATGCAATGCATTCATCGTTGAATCAAATGAGCCACCAGGTAACCCAAAAATATGGTCAATACCCCAGTCTGCCATGACTTTTAACATTGCGTCTGCCGCATTTATCTTTTGTGTTACCATCTAAAAAGACCCCCTGATTAATTTTATTCTGCTTATTTAAGTATACCGCCTTAATTGTAAGCGTTACAAATGATAAGCATTTTTTAGCCGTTTTGACTGGTAACGAATCGTCTTTTTTGGTATGCTTGCATCAAGCTAGATAATAATGATTATTAATAAGTGATCATTAACTTTAGATTTTAGGGAGGCTTTTTTAATGGCTATTATTGCTAAAGATGCACAAGATGTTTTTAAAGATGCGGGCGAAAATATTATTTTTTCAACACTTAATTTAAATCGCCAGGATTTCTCATCAGACAGAGCTGCCGTTTCCGATTTGGCTGAACGGATCCCCGCAATTATCAATAGTATGAACATCCGCTATCCGGATGCCCATTTACGCGTTGCTTTTGGGATTGGCTCAGATGCTTGGGACTATCTTTTCCCAAACGCCCCTAAACCTCAAGAACTAGAACCCTTCCAAACGATTCCTAGTCCTAAACACGATGCTGTCGCTACCGGCGGTGATTTATTCTTCCACATTCGGGCCAAAGAAATGGCTGTTTGTTACGAAGTAATGGCGCAATTCATGCAATTCATCGGTCAAAATGCAACAACGATTGATGAAACCCACGGATTCCGTTATTTCGAAGGCCGCTCAATCATCGGCTTTATCGACGGTACGGAAAATCCCGCTATCGATGAAACGGCCGAATACGCCCTTATCGGCGACGAAGACCCTGAATTTATCAATGGTTCATACGCCTTTGCCCAAAAATATATTCATTCGATGGACACTTGGAACCACACTTCAACTGAAGAACAAGAAAAAACAATCGGTCGTAAAAAATTCTCTGATCTTGAATTAGACGATGCCGAAAAACCAACAAACGCGCACAACGTTGTTTCGCAAGATAACGAAGGTGGCGTCGAACATAAAATTGTCCGGATGAACGTGCCTTACGCTAATCCTGGTGAAAAGATGACTGGGACTTATTTTATCGGCTACGCTCGTCAATGGACAATCGTTAAACGCATGCTCACTAACATGTTCGTCGGCAAACCAGCCGGCAACTACGATCACCTACTAGATTTCAGCGAACCAACAACCGGCGCACTATTCTTCATTCCATCCAAAACACTACTAGCAAAAATTGCGGAAGAAGAAATTTAGAGTGCTGCATCGAACGCTTTGGCTTTGAGAATTAACGTAAAAATGGGCATGATGGTGTTTTTTCCATCATGCCCATTTTGTAGTTAATCGGAAAAGGCAGTTCGATAAAGCACGTTTGACCTAAGTTTAAAGCGATTTGACGCTGAGCATTAACTGAGTGTTGGGAATAATCGCCAGCGGCGGTTATTTGCAATACGGTGCTAAGCACAAGCGTCAGCTTTAAAAAGCACGTTTCAATTTAGAGTGCTGCATCGAACGCTTTGGCTTTGAGGATTAACGTAAAAATGGGCATGATGGTGTTTTTTCCATCATGCCCATTTTGTAGTTAATCGGAAAAGGCAGTTCGATAAAGCACGTTTGACCTAAGTTTAAAGCGATTTGACGCTGAGCATTAGCTGAGTGTTGGGAATAATCGCCAATCTTAAAAAGCCGACGAACGTCGGCTTTTTAATTGCTTTTTGTTGACTTCCCGCATACCGATTGCTAAACTGATGTTACTTACTTTAAATAAGAAAACGATGAGGTGTTTTAAATGTCAGATACTATGCAAGCTGTTGCGATCAACCAATACGGCGATGAACAAACACTTGAAATGATTACTTTACCAATGCCAACCATTGGCGAACACCAAGTACTAATTAAATCAAAAGCAACTGCTATCAACCCCCTTGACTGGAAATTACGTGCAGGTTATCTCACAAGCATGTTCGATTGGGCTTTTCCAATCGTACTTGGTTGGGATTTAGCCGGTGTCGTTACTGAAGTCGGTTCAGCTGTAACAGATTGGCAAGTCGGCGACGAAGTTTTTGCACGGCCAGCCACTTCTAATCGCGGTACTTATGCTGAATATGTTGCTGTTGATGACGAATTAGTCGCTCGCAAACCTAAGAACGTCACTTTTGAAGAAGCCGCTGCTGTGCCATTGGCCGGCGAAACCGCTTGGCAAGCCCTTTTCAACCACGGTCACTTAAAAGCCGGTGAAACAGTGCTCGTCCAAGCTGGTTCTGGTGGTGTTGGGTCATATGCCATTCAATTCGCTAAGGCAATGGGCGCCCACGTTATCACAACAACTAGTGCCAAGAATTTTGATCTCGTTCGCGACTTAGGTGCCGACGAAATTATCGATTACCGTAACGAAAAAGTTGCTGATAAAGCACACAACGTTGACCTGGTCATCGATACAATCGGTGGGCAAAGCCAAGTTGACGCTTGGTCCGTGCTCAATCCTGAAACAGGTCGCCAAATTTCAATTGTTGGTGAAGCACCCGAAACAGCTGACATTATCAAAGACACAAAGATGACTTTCAAAGCAATTTGGTTAATTCCAAATGGTGAACAACTTCGTGAAATTGCTGATCTAATGGCTGACGGTAAAGTAAAATCAATTATTGATACTGTCCTCCCATTCTCAGCGGAAGGCTTAATCAAATCACATCAACTAAGTGCAACACACCATTCAACTGGTAAAATCGTCATTAAATTCTAAATAATACAAAAAAGCATCGCCAAGTTGAAGTGAACCCCAAATATTGGACGAAACTTTAAGCAGCTTTCTGGGTTGTAAAAATTCGGTATTCAACCGGACTTTTACAACCCAGTTTTGTTTTAATTCTTGAAAAATTATAATCATCAATCCAAACCGATATTTGTGAAACTAACGTTTCATAAGTATCGGTTTCTTTTTGGTAGAAAGCTTCAGCTTTCATAATATGAAAGAAACTCTCCATTGACGCATTATCTAAACATGTTGCTTTGCGAGACATACTTTGAAAAATGCGATGTTCTTTCAAAATATTAGTCCAATTTTGATGTTGGTATTGAAACCCTTGGTCTGAGTGAATTGTTGTCCGGTATTCTAAATCCTTAGGGATTTTCTTAACCGCCCGATTCAAAACAGTTGTTGTGAATTCAACAGTAGGATGTTTGCTAACTTGATGGCTAAGAATTTCACCTGAGAATAGGTCATAAATACATGTGAAATAGGCACGTTCATCAATTGTCTTGGCTCCCCAACGAACCTCAGTAACATCTGTCGCTAGTTTTTGATAAGGACGATCAGTGAAGAACCGACGGTTGATTAAGTTCTTAGCAACAGTTCCAACATTTCCTTTATACGAATTATACTTACGAGTACGTTTGTTAAATGCGGTAGATAGTAATTGCATTTCGCGCATTAAGACAAGCACCTTTTTATGATTTACTAAGATATTCATACGATGCAATTCACCAGTTACGCGGCGATAACCATAAGCTGGATGATCCTTCTTGATTGTTTGGATGGCATGTTTAACAGATTGGTCAGATGAACCGTTCGGTTCATGACTAATAATATATTCATACGTACTTTTAGCCATACCAACTACTTTTAGAATTTTTACTAATTTATGTCTAAGCCTTAGCTCTTGGATGACTTGTGCTTGTTGTCTTCTTCTTCCTGGACTAAGGCTCTTAATTTTTTTAGATATTCGTTCTCGATTTGTAATAATTCATTTTCTTCTCTAAGACGTTCTAGTTCTGTTTGTTGCCGTTTTTTTGATTGTTTATCTGCTGACATAATTATTTGCCGTCCTTTGGAACGATATAAGGCATCAGCACCCTCAGTCTCCAAAATATATTGCCATTGCCAGATAGTACCAACGTTTGAGATATTAAAATGAAGTGCAGTTTTGGGATAAGAAGCCTTATTCGTTTTCATCCATTTTAAAACATTCACCTTAAATGAGCCATCAAATATTTTCTCAGATGATAAGACATCGAGCCCCTCTAGACCAAAGGTCTTATAACGTCGGACCCAAAAAAGAACTGATGAAGAACTTTTAATACCATATTTTTTAGCAATTAATCTGTATCCTATTGGGGAAGTCAGATAATCTTGAACAACTCTTATTTTTAATTTTTTAGAATATTTGGTCAATATAAAAACCCCCGATATTGGATTCTGGTCCAATATCGGGGGTTCACTTCAAGTTGGCGATGCTTTTTTTAATCGTGAAAGAGTTTATCACTATCAGAACCCGTTCGATTGCCGATCACAAATACTTCTAAGATCACAAAAATCAATTCGATTGCCGGGAAGAAATAAATCGCAACAATCAAGGCCACCTGGATCACCCAGAAATAAGGTTTCATAATAACACCGTAAATTGGCATCCCTGTAATCTTTTGATAAACCTCCGGTGCAACTTCGCGGTTGGCATCCGCTAGTGCGCGACTCAATAGGAAATACATCATCAACCAAGCAAAATGAACCACATAGTAGAAATATTCTGGGCCCCGTGAATTAATAAACCGCCCCGCCCAAGCAGTAGCAACGGGTAAAAATGACATCGATAATAACCATATATTATTCAACCAATAAATTCGTTTCGTCACCCGTTTCGTTAAACTAAACATGTAGTGGTGATTATACCAAGCAACCCCTACGAAGAGATAGGTTACGATATAAGCGAAGAAGTATGGTGCATTTTCCAATAAGGCCTTCATCTCAGCCGTTTCTGGTGTTTTAAATTCAAGAATCATAATCGTTACAATAATTGCAATGACTGCATCGCTGAAAGCTTCCAAGCGTCCCTTATTCAATAGAATCCCTCCCAAATATTAATAGCCATTTTATATTTCACACTATTAGTTAGTACCCTTATCCTTTTACCGCCATTAAAAGGATTTGTCACGACCTCCCTGGAATAATCAACCACGTTAATCGATTTATATTGCTTTCCCCCTTTAACTAATAGTATAATAACTTAAACTTTAGGGGGGATTTACAAATGGATAAAACATACAAATCAAGCGCTGAATTAAAGCGCGAGGCTAAGGCACTCTATGCGGGCCATTGGGGCCAAGCAATCAAGCTTAATATCGTCCCAACGCTCTTTTCAATTCTCGCTTTTATCTTAATTGGTGGCCTCTTTATGGCACTCACTGCACTCTTCATGACATCGGACTTTGTCTCATCAGGCTCTGGCTCATTTCCTAGCAATATGTCTTCTGGTAATTCGTTGACCGGTAATATTGGTAGCTTCATCGTTGGTTTAATTACTTTGGGGATTTCATTTACGACGCTCGATTGGATCCGCTCAAAAGATGCCGATTTTAACGCTTTTAGTGGTGCTTTTAGCGTCTTTTCAAAACGTTATTTTGTCGGGGCTGTCATTACTGAACTATTAGCCGGCTTTTTCACCGTCTTATGGACATTGCTTTTCATCATCCCTGGGCTGATTAAGTCATTTTCTTATTCTCAAGCGCCTTTCATCTTCAAAGATTTAACGGACGCTCATCCAGAAGCCGATATCAATTACCTCGATTGCATTACAAAAAGTCGTGAATTGATGGACGGTCACAAATTTAGATTCTTCATCTTAAAATTAAGTTTCCTAGGTTGGGATATCCTGGCCGGCTTTACCTTGGGGATTGGCTATATTTGGTTAAACCCTTATAAACAAGCAGCTTACATGGGCTTTTACGCCGACTTAGTGGACTAGCATACTGAAAGGATTGGCGATTGCCAATCCTTTTTTGTTACCCTTAATGACCGAAACGGCTAAAATAGAGAAGAAAGGATGTGGCATCATTGATTTCAAACACACAGATCACCCTAGATTCTCACCAAAATTGGCAAACTGTTACTACTCAGATTCCAACACCTGGCGACCACGAATTACTCATCAAAGTCCAAGCCGCCGCAGTCAATCCTATTGATCTCAAACGGCGCGCCGTTACAACGCATATTTTAGGCTACGATGGTTACGGCGAAGTCTTAGCAATTGGCAAAGCCGTCACGCAATTTAAAGTTGGTGATATCGTCTATTACGCCGGTTCTACTCAACTAGACGGCAGTTTCCAAGCCTACCAATGTATGACCGAAGCTCTCTGCGCACTCGCCCCCGACCAATTATCAGCGAGTGAAGCGGCCGGCCTGCCGCTAGTCTCATTAACTGCCTACGAACTACTTTTTGAAAAATTTCATTTCGAGGCCGCAGAACAAGCCCACCTCGGTAAAAACCTTTTGATTATTAACGGTGCTGGTGGGGTCGGCTCAATTATGAGTCAACTCGCCAAATGGGCTGGTTTCACCGTTTATGCCACTAGCAGTCCTCAAAATTTTAACTGGCTAAAAGCCAATGGCGTCGATTATCCTGTTGATTACCACCAAACAAGTGACCAGCTTAACATCGATCAACTGCCAGCAGAACACTTCGACGCGATTGCCGTTCTTTACGATGTTGCACCCTATTTATCTGCCGCAACACGCTTAATCAAACCACTCGGTCATGTCGGCTCGCTGGTTAATATGCAAGCCCCACTTGATTTAACCCCACTGAAAGCAAAATCAGTCTCATTTGATTGGGAATACATGTTTACTAAAACGGATTTTGATTACGAGATTGCCAGCCAAGGCGCAATCCTCAAAAAAATAGCGCGCCTCGCCGACACTAATCAAATTCACTCGATTACGACGCAAGTCTACCAAGGCTTATCGGTTGAAAACCTCGACACAATCACCAACCAGCTATCAGGTGGTCATTCAGTTGGAAAACAAACTATTATTTATTAAGCCCACTCAAAAAGTCCCAGTTGCTGAAAGTTAAGCATCTGGGACTTTTTTAATGACCTTGTATTTGACCTAACTCGCTTCTAATCTGGCCCACAGCTAGATTAAAGCTTGTATGATCAACCTGATTAGAAATGCTAGCACCCTTTTTTTCTAAAGAAACTAATTTTGCCTGAATCGCTAGAAGCGTCTTTTGCCTATCTGTTGCCAAGCCACTAAAATCAGATGGATATTGACTACCCAGACTCACAAGTTTTTCAAGTTGCGGTTCTAATTTTTTTACTTCTTTTTCATAGCGCGCTAATTGTTGCTTTTCCTGTGCCCGACTACGCCCTTGTGTAACTTGCGGCGCTGGTGTACTTAATCCCGGAGTGATGCCATTGGCGCTGACTCCCCAGATAAACAGGCCCACATTGATAATGGCAATTACCAAACTAATCCGCGCTAGAATTAATCTAAATTGCCACTGTTTAGCAGTTAGACGTACCAAATTAGGCCGTTCTTTGTAAAAATCACGCGCTAACTTTGTTGTTGTAAAACGAAATTGCTTCTGTAAAAGCCCCCAAATAAAGCACTGATGAACACCGATTAATAGTAAACAAAGACCGGCATAAATAGCGGTAACCTCCGTAATCATCGGCTTAATAACAAGCGCCCCGACAGTTAGACAAAATAACGCAAAGACTGCTAACAGCGTACATAAGTACCCCCGATAAAGCCATTCATACTTGGGCACATTTACCTTCAATAGCTCTAGCTCTTCTAGACTTAATATTGATTTCTCATATTTAGAAAGTCGCTTTAATTCACGACGCCTTGTTCTTTCAGTTACTAACAAAATATAGCGTACGAAAAATGGTGCTAATACCATTAGCATAAAGACAGTCAGTAACAACCAACCTGTCATACAGCACCTCCTATGATGAATTAGTGGTTCAATAAGCCATATTTAATTTTAAAACGTTGAATAATCCGGTACCACGATTGGTAAAAACAATAGATAAAGAACACGTTCGATAGTGCGTGGGCTAGATCGAAATAAAAACTCGCAATATAGGCTGCGATGAATGTTTTGAGCGATAAGGGATTAACATAGGCGATAAAATACCATAAGTTCATTACCCACCCGAAAATAAAACCCCAAATAAAGCCGAATAGGCAAAGCCAATATTTATTGTGGGCCCAATCAAAGCGGCTAATCAGCCCGGCTGTCACGCCCATCATCCCCCAACAAAACATCTGCCACGGTGTCCACGGCCCTTGACCTAAGAAGAAATTCGAAACCAAGGCCGCCGTTGAACCAATCATGAAGCCAGCTTCCGGACCCAAAACCAAAGCTGCGACAATCACCACGAAACTTGTTGGTTGAACACTCGGTAGCGGCGCAAAAGGGACCCGACTGACCGCCGCAATCGTCGCTAAAACGGCAATCATCACAATTTCACGGGCCCGAATTTGACGTTTTTCAAAGCGCCAATAAAATGGCAGCATACTGACCACTAAACAAATGAAACTCAATGCTAAAAAATACTGTCCCTGTAATTGAATGATTAAGCCTAATAAAACCGCAATTATTAAAAAGGCACTCCCAAAAACAAGACTACTTTGCCAGTCAATGCGCTTCATCGGCCAACCTCTTCCCAAGTTAACGCCGCAGAGTCTTGTGGTCGTAAGAGTCGATTAATCGGGGTGGTGTAAAAGAAGTTCGATTGGAAGAATTGGTGCGGTGCTTCTTGCGCAACAATCGCGCCATCAAATAACAAAGCACATTGATTCGCAAAGCGAGCGCTAAAGACCATATCATGACTAGCCATGATAATCGTTAATCCTTCTGCTTGTAACTGCTGTAATAGGCGTCCAAGTGCTTGTTTGCGCAGTGGATCTAAGCCTTTTGTCGGTTCATCTAAAATCAGCAACTTCGGATTAGCTAATAAAATAATCCCTAGCGCAATCAATTGTTGTTCACCACCACTAGTATCTTGCGGATCACTGTCTTCTAAATCAGTTAGGCCTAACTTAGCCAGCATCGCTGTGGCCGCTTCTTCTGGATGTTCACGTCCTAATTGAACGGCACGCCGCTCAAATTCAATCCGGATACTCTCCGCACTAAACTGATCAGCTGGTTGTTGAGACAAATAACCAATCACTTTAAATAACTGCTCTGTCGGCCACTTTTGTAGCGGTCGTTCCAACAAGCGGACAGTCCCGCGACGGGGTTCCAACAAACCAATCAATACTTTTAAAAGTGTCGACTTACCAATCCCATTTTTACCGACAATCGCTAACCAATCACCCGTATGGACCGTTAATTTGAGCTGATTCAAAACATACGGATCATTTTTGGTATATTGAAAATCTAAATGGTCAGCTGTTAATAATGTTTCTTGCGTCCCGGCTACTACCGGACGTAATTGATCATGAATGTTGCCGGCTGGCAATTGACGTTGCCCGGCCACGACCGTTAGTGGCACTAGTTCAGTCTCAGTGGTTAGTTGTTGTTGCCAAAAAAGCCGCGGAATCTCCGGCATGAAATCCCGTAAAGTTGGTTGCTGCCAAATTGCCTGTAAACCTTGATCAACTGGTCCTTGATAACTGAGGCAGCCGTTTGTCATTAACCACAGTTTATTAGCTAGTGGTAACACATCATCCAACTGATGCTCACTCATGATAATCGTTATGCCCAATTCATCATGCACGCGTTGTAATAAGCTCATAAACTCTTTGGTCGCAATCGGATCTAATTGGGCAGTCGGTTCATCTAACACCAATAGGCTCGGTTGGAGAATCAAAATTGCTGCCAGATTAACCAGTTGCTTTTGCCCGCCAGATAATTCATGGACCGATGCGTATAAAATATCCTGAATGCCAAGAAAACTAACGAGTTCTGCAATTCTCTTTTGAATATTGGCGCTAGCTTCGCCGCTATTTTCCAGTGAAAAGGCCAACTCCTGAATCACGGTATCCATTACGAGTTGGTTCTCGGGATTTTGGAAAACAAAGCCGATTTTCTGTGCACTAACAGCTGGGTCGAGATCCGCCAATAGTTGTCCATTGAACGATACCTGTCCCAAACGCTGTCCCACCGGCCATAATTCCCGTTTAAATTGACGCAATAAGGTTGTTTTACCACTACCTGAAGGACCGGCCACAACCACCCAATCACCAGCATTAACCGTCAGATTAATCTCGGCCAAGCTCGGCTGATTTGCTAATGCATATTGAAATTGAAGCTGTTCTATCTGTGCAATTGCCACCATAAGTACTCCCATCCTTCCAATAATAATGGTAACCCATCAATCAGCAAAATCACGCTTAGACACACCCCATCACGGCTGGTTAACCGCAATGTACCTAGTGTCGGATAAACGATTAACTGCCCGTTACCCTGGCTGGCGCACCAAAAGGCGAATAGGCCACCGCTAATGAGCGCCATCAATAGGCCATAATCGCGATGCGTCATTTGATAATGGCGATACGTACTTCTTTTTTGAACACCAAAGCCGCGGGCCGTCATTGAATCGGCGGTCTGCAGTGCTTCAGTCAGTGTATTGGTTAATAAAATTGCCAACAGATGCATCCCTGCTTGGGCGCGATTTTTTAGCCGCCCCGTTGCCATTTGAATCCCTCGCGTTCGTTGCACCGCCGTAATATCGCGTAAACGCCGAATGAATAATGGAAAAAAGCGCATCGTCATCATCGTCAGTAACGTCAATTGCGGGGCGATTCCGCCAAATAACGCCAAAAATTTATGATTGGTCATATGCTGATTATAAGTCACAAAAATCAATAATAAAACGGCCAAAGCGGTCGCCATTAAAAAACCATAGACCACCGCTTCCGCCGTTATCAGGGTACCGCCAACCGTCATCATAACGTGCGTCCCGTGATTATTGATAATTGGATTCATGATGACAATCAGGACCATCATCAATAAGGCACCTTGCAGCGTGCTAACTGTTTTCTGTTGATTTTTGGCGACCCAATTAACCGCAATAATAACGATCAGTTGGCCACATAAAAAGTAGGGGTGGTTGAAACACATCGAAAAACTAATCATTAATATGAAGTACACCAATAAAACCAGTGGGTGTAATTGATCAATAATCAGTTGCGATTTTAGCCCTGAGGCGCGTGGCGATCGTGTCCGAGATCTTCCGTATACAGCCAATCAATAACATCTCCACTCTTCACATGATAGACACCACACGATTGATTTGAAAAAACGCCGTTGACCCGATAGAGCCAACCACTCTGGGGGCCCTTATCGAATTCAAACAAGCCATTAATCCCTTTGACATAGGCGCTAGCACCAATCCCACGGTAAGATAGCGGCATGCCTTGTTGGCCCGTTAGCCGTTTTAAAACGGCCAGCACTGTCTCACCATCATCAATCGTTACCGAAGCATGATTAATTAGGGCTGCATTGCCTTCACTAATCGGCCCGTAAACACTTAACGTTACCTTCTTGGCAGCTGGTTCAGGTTGTTTGGCTGGTGCTTCGTGAGACTCAGCCTGCTGTGTTGATTGTTGCGCTGTTGAAACTACCGCGCTGCTTGCTGATTGACGTGTTGTTGTTGGTGGTGTAGTAGTCGTTGCTGACTGTGAGGTTGGCGTTTGTTTAGCTGACGCGCTTGCCTGTTGTTCTTTTTTAGCAACACTGGCTTGTTCAGACTGACTAACCTGCTTGGCTTCTTTAGATTGTGCCTGCTTAGAAGCGACAGAATGCTTCGTCTCTTTAGCCTTAGTCTTAGTAGTCGTCTTTTTTGAAGTCGATTCGGCGTGCTTGGTGACCGCCTTGTGCGCAACTTTTTTTGATTGCGTCGATTGCTCACTTGCATGTTTAACTGTGGTTGGTTGCTGTTGAACACTCGCATAGGTCTCGTAGCCGATTCCGCCTAGTAACACGAGACTTGCAACGCTTAGTAGTAGGCGCTTTTTAACCATCTAGTTGCCTCCTAGCGTTGTTTTAAACGACGTGTTTGGTAACCTGCAACACCAAGTAACATGAATAACCCAGCTAAAACACTACCCCAAACAGATTGATGACCCGTTTGTGGTAAAGCATCTTGCGTCGCAGTTGTGCCAGTCAATGGCATCCCATCTTCTTTATACCCCGGTTGTTTGGGCAATGTTTTATCTAAATCAACTTCTGAAGATGATGATGCTGACGATTCACCGGCTGGCTTTTTGCCAGGAATACTTGGCTTTGGATCTGGCGCTGGCTTTGGATCCGGTTTTGGCTCTGGGTCCGGTTCTGGCACCACTTTTTTAAAGTTATAGATTGAGCCTTTGCCCTTCAATAAATAATCATACTGGCCTAAAGCATAGACCGCTTGTTCCGTTGACATTGACAGTGCGCCATCATCGCTACCCATCATCCAGCGGAATTGCCCGTCGGCTTTTTGGTAAGCAATTAAGTTCGTGATTGGTGTCGCACCATTATCACCAACAAAAGTTGTGGCTGGATTGACGCCAGCTGCGGCCAATCCTAAGATGGCCATTGCCGTGCTATTTGAGTTTTCTTCGGTTGAAAAACCACCAGGAATCAAGAAACCGCCCGTTGCTTTCACAAAACCAGTTGTTTTTAATAAGGCAACTGCGCGATCCAAAGCGCTTTGAACCTTAGGTTGATCACGATGCATGCCTAATGCTGACATCGTCATCCCCGTAATATCCAAATCACTGACTGATCCGAAAAAGGCCCAACCACCAGCTGTGTTTTGTTGTTTTAAAACTAAATCGATTAATTGATTAATCGTTTGGTTGGCTTGTGAACCGTAATCTTGAGTGCTAAGGGCAATAATCCCATAGACTTGTCCTGTGATACCGGCAGTAGCCGCTTTTTTAATAATTTCAGCAATTAAATTAACGCCGTTGAATTGTGTTGGGTCTTCGCCAATTGCAGCGATCCCAATTGTCAGGCGTTCCAAGTCGGTTGCAGAATAATGACCGGCCATTCCGGTTAATTCTTCAGCAAAGACTTGGTGGAACGTTGCTTTTTGGGCGGTTGTTAATTGCGCCCCAGAACTGATCCGGGCCAAAGCCGCCCAAACTTCAGTATCCTGGCTAGTTGTTAATTGTTGCGCCCCACGCGCCATAGCCCCTTGATAGTCCTGATTTAAAACAGCTTTAGCGGCTGATTTTACAGGTTGATTATTGGTTGTCTGGGCTGTTTTAGCAGGTACTTCTGCCACTTGTGAACATGAAGACGTCCCTTGACTCTGACGGCTTGATTCAACCAATTGATCACTGGCAACTTGACTGCTAGTTGATTGACTAGCACTGAGTTGACTTGTCGCAACTGATTGCTGACCGGTTTGAATATCTGTCGCATGCGCACTCGTCGTACTCGTGACAGCTGGTGCTAATAATAATAAACTCGCCCATAATCCGGTATAGATTTGTTTTCGTTTCATATAATATTCCCCTACCCCTACAAACTTAACTTTTAACTAATTACTTCTATTTTAACAATTTTTTGGTGAAAGCAACATCTTTTTAAAGCACTATCATTGGATTGACAGATTATTTTTCGTAAAAAGAGCTCATTTTATGCGTACTATCATCACAATTTATTCAATATATCCGCCTAAACTGATTATTATTCAGTTTTTATAAGGAGGAACCATTATGAACTTTTTCAAACGTGCTTGGCAAAATATTTCATTCAAAAAAGGCCGTAGCTTATTATTAGTCATTGTTATGACTGTTATTCTAGTCTTCATTATGGCCGGGTTACTCATTAGAAACGCCGCAGTAACAACGGTTAACAACACCAAACAACAAGTCGGTGCCAGTGTCACCTTATCGGCCAACCGTGATCAGGCCTTCAAGAAAATGCGCTCGTCGACACCACCAACGAGCACTTCTAAAACGAAGAAACCATCGCTCAGCATGCCTTCGGTTAGCTTAGCCAACGTCAAAAAGATTGCGGCATTATCCGGTGTCGCAAACTATAACGTTAGCGTTGCAACTTCTGCTAACGCTTCTTCCATTGATGCGATTAGCACCTCTTCAGCTAGCAACAATGGTCCGATGGGCATGTCACAATCAACCTCATCAGGCGATTTACAAATCACTGGTGTCCTCAATATGAAGACCCTCAGCGATTTCAAAGATAACACTAACAAGATTACAAAAGGCCGTGCTTTAACCAGTGCCGATGTTAATACTAACAATGTTGTGATTGAAAGTGAACTTGCTAAACAAAACGATCTCAGTGTTGGCGATACAATTAAGATTAAAGCCACAACGACTGGTAAAAAAGCTTATACCCTCAAAGTCGTCGGAATCTACAAAGCGAGTCAAAGTAGCAGCTCAAGTATGGGTCCTCAACAAAGCGATCCTTCTAATACGCTTTATACCGCTTATACATTGGCTAACCAAATTAAAGGCCAAACCAATAAAGTCGACAGTGCCGTCTTTACTTTAAGCAATCCAACTCAAAAAACGGCCTTCTTGAAAGCCGCTAAGAAAATTATCAATACTAAGAAATTTAGTCTCACAGCAGACGATAGTACTTACCAAGCCTTGAAACAATCTATGCAAAAAATGGAAAGTTTCGCTAATAAGATTGTCTGGTTAGTTGCCATCGCCGGTACTGTCATTTTAGCGCTAATCATCATCTTGATGGTGCGCGAACGCCGTTATGAAATGGGTGTTTTACTCTCATTAGGTGAAAAACGGACTAAAATTATTGGGCAATTACTCGTTGAAATGTTCATGTTACTAATTGTCAGCTTAGCACTCGCGGGTATCGGTGGCCAATTTGCCGGTCAAGCGCTCAGCAAGCAAGTCATGAGCTCCGTTACAACAAGTACCACAACCGACAGTGCAACAACTCAACCTGGCGGTAATGGTGGCCCTGGCGGCGGTCAAGCACCAAGTGGCCAACCTGGTGGCAATCGTCCTGGTGGTCAAATGACGCAAGGAACGCAAAATAAAGCCAAATCAATTAAAGCGAGCGATCTGAACCTTAAAATTAATCCGTTAACCTTACTTCAATTAGGCGCCTTTGGCTTTACAATCATTGCTTTTGCAGTCTTACTCGCTTCAGCCAATATTTTAAGACTCGAACCACGAAAAATTCTCATTGGATAATTAGGAGGTCACATTATGTTAACAGCCAAAGATGTCAGTTATTGGTACGATTCAGAAGAAAATACACTCTATAAAGACGTTAATCTCAACTTTGAAGCCGGGCAACTCTACGGCATTATCGGTAGTAGTGGTGCCGGTAAAACAACCCTCTTAACAATGCTTGCCGGTCTCGACAAACCACGCAAGGGTGAAATCCTCTATGAAGGCACTTCACTTCAAAAAATCGGTTTGACGCAATACCGCAACCGCTATGTTTCAATTGTCTTCCAAGCCTACAATTTACTCCCCTACATGTCGGCACTCGATAACGTCCTAACCGCAATGGCCATTACTCATTCAGAACGCGAAAACCCTAGTGAGTTTGCGCTAGAGATGCTGACTAAGGTTGGTATCAACCCTGATATGGCTCGTAAAAACGTTCAGAAACTATCCGGTGGGCAGCAACAACGGGTCGCAATCGTTCGTGCAATGTGTTGTGATGCACCAGTCGTTGTTGCCGATGAACCAACCGGGAATTTGGACGACACTAACACCCGGGAAATAATTAAACTGTTCCAAGAACTCGCCCACGAACAACAAAAGTGTGTCATCCTCGTGACCCATGAAAAAGAAGTCGCCGCGAGTTGCGACGTACAATATCTATTGCAGCACAAAACTTTTGAAGAAGTCACACTCTAGAATAGTCTAAAATAAACTGTCGATAGTAAGCTTATCGACAGTTTATTTTATTGAAAATTGTTATACTGAGGCTACTAAATGGAGGTGTCTTCGATGACCACAATCTATTACGATTATTTAATGCAGGACGATCAAAAAATAATCGTTGCCGCAACCGACCACGGCATCTGCTTTGTCGGTTCACCTAACCAACCACTCAGCGAATTAACAACTTTTATGCCCAATCACGACTTATTACAAGACCCCGCCAAACTGGCGCCAGTGATTGACCAAATAACGGCCTATCTAACACACGCCAGAACCACTTGGGATTTGCCATTCGACTTCTTAGTGGGCACACCTTTTCAACAACAAGTCTGGACGGCCTTGCAGACGATCCCCTATGGTCAAACCGTGACTTACAATCAACTCGCCACACAAATCGGTCGGCCAACTGCGATTCGAGCAGTGGCCTCCGCTGTTGGGCGTAATCCGCTCCTCATGATTGTCCCGTGTCATCGTGTCATCCGCAAAGATGGCTCACTAGGCGGTTATCGCGGTGGTTTGCCTTTCAAAAAACAGTTATTAGCGCTCGAACAATAAAAAAGGTGTGCCCCCGTTTGGGAACACACCTTTTTAAATTACTTTTTTTAACGTTCTTCGCTACCTAATAAACGACCTGTAAAGGCTGCTAGGATAGCACCCACGATTGGGGCTGCTAAGTAAACCCAATAATGGGCTAGTGCTGAACCGCCAGCAAAAATAGCTGGTCCAAAACTTCTAGCAGGGTTCAATGACCCACCCGTTAAGTTGAGCGCAACGATAATCAATAAACTCAATGTAATCCCGATTGCCAATGGTGCCATTTGGCTATTGCCAAAACGATCACTGGTTGTCATTAAGATTACCAAGATGAAACTGAATGTTACAATCACTTCAACTAAAAAGGCAACCCCTGCGCCGATTTTAGGGAAGTCTGTTTGACCAAAACCAGTCCGGCTTAAATCAAGCGCATTGATAAGGACTGATAATAAACCTGAAGCCACAATTGCGCCTAAGAATTGCGCTACGATATAAAAAACGCCATCTTTTGCTTCTAAGCGTTTATTAATCATCATTGCAATTGACACGGCTGGGTTAAAATGACCACCCGAAACACCACCAAAAGCATAAGCCATCACAGTGACCGTTAACCCGAATGCTAAGCCGATTGTTAATGTATCAGCTTTAGCAATTACAACTGCGCCAGTGCCTAAGAACACTAACATAAAAGTACCAATAAATTCTGCTGCATAACGTCGCATAAATAATTCCTTCTCTCTAACTTGTTGTGAACCCTATTAATTATACCGTTAATTAGTTAAAATGCCAACAATAATGACTCGTTAATTCAGGTCATTAAGCAAATAATTTGATATTATGTTATTAAAAGCCTATACTTATTAGTAATCTAGTCGTAAAATATAGGCTTATTTTACCCCTTTTTAAACTAAGTAAAAGAGATGATATATTACGCAAGTAACTGATGTCTATGGTATTACGCATGATAACTGTAAACTAATCGAAACAGAAAATTCATTTACGCGCATTTTCTTGGCCCAAGGCCCTGATGGTACACGTTATACATGTCTCTTACCAGACGCTAAACCAAACCCAAAATCCAATCAACATTTCGTCTACGGTAACCCCGCAGATGCCCCATACTAAGCACCGTCAAAAAGAGCCGCCAACTAACCGTTGACGACTCTTTTTATTTCCCGGGGAATTACTCAGCAACTAAAATATCCAAGAATAATTCACCGTATTTTTCTAATTTATTCTCCCCGACACCTTTAACATCTAGCATTTCAGTCAGTGAGGTTGGCATAATTTCACACATTGAATACAACGTTTTATCTGAGAAGATTACAAACGGCGGTACACCCTGCTCTTCAGCTAAATCACGGCGCAATTCGCGTAAGCGTTCGAATAACTCATTGTCCTCAGGCAATGTTTTTTGAACCTTAGCGGCCATTTTACGCGTCACTTTTTCTTGGCCCTTAAGTACCTTGACGCCCGCTAACGTGATTTGTAAAACGGGATATTGACCACCAGAAGCCCGTAAATAGCCTGATGCGACTAAATAATCAATCAAACCACTAACTTCTTTTTGTGAATCGCCCCGCATCAAACCGTATGTTGGCAATTCGTCAAAGCGAAACTGCATAATCTTCTGATTCTTAGAGCCTGTCAATACTTGCGCGACCATTACTTTACCGAAGCGTTCGTCCATTCGCTTGATGCACGATAAAACCTTTTGAACATCAATTGTAATGTCTTGTGATTCGCGTGTATCAAGACAATTGCTACAACGGCCACATTTTTCACAGTCATCATCAAAATAATTGACGATATATTGTTGCAAGCACTGTTGCGTGTTGGCGTATTGTGTCATTTCTTGTAACTTAGCGTATTCCCGTTGCTTATTTTCATCGTCCATCTCTGATTGATCGATGAAAAAATGTTGGATTTGGACATCATTGACTTTAAACAGTAAGATGGCCTCACTCGGTAAGCCATCACGGCCAGCCCGACCTGCTTCTTGATAATAAGCTTCTAAGCTGCCGGGAATTTGGGCATGCACGACAAATCGCACATTACTCTTATCAATCCCCATCCCAAAAGCATTCGTGGCGACCATAATCGGTTTACGATCGTAGAGAAAATCCTCTTGATTTTGCCGGCGCACCATTTCATTTAAGCCACCATGATACATTGTGACTGCCAGTTTCGCTTTTTCGATCAGCTTCGTGAGCCGTTCAACTTCTTTACGTGTACTAGCATAGATGATGCCGGATTTTTGCTTATTAACCTTTAAATAATCGATTAAGTAGCGATCACTGTTTTGATTTTTAACCACTTGAAAGGCCAGGTTTTCCCGTGAAAAACCAGTCTTCACTTCATGTTGAATCCCTAAGCGCAACATAATATCATCAGCTACTTGTGACGTAGCAGTCGCCGTTAGTGCGACAATTGTTGGTTGTTGTCGCATGCTTTTAATTGTATCCGTTAAGCGTAGATAACTAGGTCGAAAATCGTGCCCCCATTGCGAGATACAATGCGCTTCATCGACGGCAATCAAATCAATCGTTAATTCGGCTAAATCCGCTAAAAAGTAATCAGAATCCAACCGTTCTGGCGACACATAAAGCAATTTAACTTCACCACGTGCGGCCTGATTGAAGCGCTCCTGCACCTCACCTTGCGTCAAGGTACTATTGATAAACGTTGCCGGAATCCCATTTTCGTTGAGCGCGTCGACTTGATCTTTCATCAGCGAAATCAATGGTGAAACGACTAGCGTTAACCCCGGTAACATCAGCGCTGGAATCTGGTAACATAACGACTTCCCGCCACCAGTCGGCATAATCGCCAATACATTGGTCCCTGCTAGCAAGGATTCAATCACATCTGCTTGGCCTTCTCTAAAATGATCATAGCCAAATTTTTCTTTTAGTACTGCTTGTGCCTGCATGCCATTTCTCCCACCCGTTAAAATTCCTATCTACTATCATAACAAAAAACAACACCGTTGCGGTCAAAATAAAAACAGTCCCTAATACCAAGGACTGTTCTCTATTATTAATTACACTGTAATTCTACCTCTTAATCCCACTACTGCCCAAATCATAATATTTAATGAGAGACCGATAAACGGAAATGGTGGGTAAAAAAAGCTGACGATCAACGTGATAAAGTTCAAACTAAATGAAACAAGTTCGCCAATTAACAACATATGCATATTGTGAATTGGGTTCGTTTTGATGACCAATCGTCTTAGATAAGCGGTCGTGATATTGAATAGTAAGACATTCACGTTATATAACGTTGAGGCAGCTACTGAATGAATATCCGTCCCCAACCAAGCCGTTGTTGCTGGCAATAATGATGTCCAGAATAGTAATAAGATATTCACCCAGATAATCTGGCCATTAATTTGCTTCACTTGCGCAAACAAATAATGATGATTAACCCACATTGTCGCAATAAAAATAAAGGTTAATACATATGCAAAGAATTTCATCCGGACATCTAAAATCGCCATCCATGAATGATCGTCCTCTGGGAGATGTAGTTCCAATACTAAAATTGTTAAAATAATGGCAATTACCGCATCAGTAAATGCTTCAAATCGTTCCTTTTTCATCAATTAATCACTCCATATTTTTTTATTCAAGACTAGTTTACGGTATTCATTAGCTGACAACCAGTCTTTTTTAGTGTTTAATTAAAATTAATGACTCACGATGGAGGTTTTATGATGATTAAACTGCAAGTTAACTTAAAGGCCACGCAAACTGAGATTCTTTTTGACCAACAAATGCTAACCATCTATTCGGAACAACCGGCCACATTACCACCGTTTGACGGCCTACTACTGCATACAAACCAGCAACAAATCACGCAAATTGACTATCTCGCTGGGGAAATCACGACCATTCCAAACGGACCCTTTTTAACACTCACTGATACGGACTGGCCCGAAGGTCTAGCCTATTTAGGCTGTTTGTTAGCCGAACAATCATCAGCCATCAAAACAACCGATTTACCGGCCAAAGTCCCCAGTAATTACCGCCAAACTTTACGACCACTATTTGAAACGTTAAACTTAATTCTAGAAAGATTTGGTTTCAATTGGCAACCAGCGGCGAACCCAAAAGTAAAACCAGCTGCTAAGGCCCGGCACCGTTGGACAAAAGCCATCAGCGCCGTACCATTTAACATTAAAACGCGACAAGCAACCGGCACTGCCATTTGGCAAAAACGAAACGAAATGTGCCTGAAGGCTGGCGCAACATTAATGCCGGAACCGCCGCTCAACAAGGATGGCTCACTCGGATTTGCCGCTAAAATGGGCACCCAATTGCGCCACGAACACAGCAATCAAGTTCAAGATAATGTCACAACAGAAGATATTATTTTCAAAAGTGTCAATGAAGTTGGACTTTTTCTCTACTTTGGGGGCACCAATAGTTGGCTAGAACTCATTGATCAAGATGGCCGCTCAATTGATGACTGGTCAAAAATTTAATAAGGTAGGTTAGCATTATGCAATTAACAAGTACAGGGATTCATAATGGTTATTTTGATGATATTTATGGTGGCTACAGTGATGCACTAAACGAAATTGGTATGCCCACCTATTCAATTCCTTTTATAATTGAGCAAGCACCCGCAGACACTGTTACCTATGCGGCGATTTTCTATGATTTAGATGCCTATGAAGTCACCAAAGGGTTCCCCTGGATTCATTGGACCCTCGCCAATCTAAAAGCAACAACGGTCTTGGCAAATAGTAGTCAACAATCCCCCGCTTTTGTGCAAGGCGTCAATACGTGGCACAGCCCGATGACGGATAACCAAGCAGCGGAAGCCTCTGCTTGCTACGGTGGTATGACACCGCCTAATCGCGATCACACCTATACTTTGACAGTTTTTGCACTCGATTGTTCACTTGATTTAGAGGACGGCTTTTACCTCAATCAGTTAACAACCGCCATGAAGGGCCACATCCTTGATAAAGCCGTTCTGGAAGCAAAATACCGGCAATTTAAGCACTAAGATGACAGTCTTTTCAGCATGACCTAACACTTTTGTTATCCGGCGTTAAAAACATCGCTTTTTAACGTTGGTCAGTATATGATACCTTTATCAATTAAATAATGAGGTGTTTTCATTGAAAAAGAAAATGATTAGTCTGGTCGCAATTGTTGCGCTCATCATCGTCGGCTTTGCCGGTTATAACTACTATAAAAATACTTACCAGGGTGACGTTGGCTACGCCCAAGTGCCCGCTAAAACGCCTACCAAGCAAGCGACAAAGGACGATCAAGGTAAGGTTGTGCCAAATGAATACAGTTACCATTAACAACTAAATGTTGTTAAAGAAGATGGTACGCGAACAACTGTCCCTGTTGAAATTTCTAGCGAAAAACCAACACCATTGACACCTAACAGCTACGTCAAATTGGAATTCAATTCAAAACGAGTTTTATCCGGCCCTAATAATATCGCCAAAGATAAAATCCCAGCTAAAGTACAAACTGAATTAGAAAAATAACTAGAAAAGAGGCTCAAGCAAAATTATTTTTGCTTGAGCCTTTTTTAGTGAATGAATTCAATGCTATTCTGAACACTGGCAAAATTAGTTAACGCTGCGATAAATGCCGTTTGAACGTGAGACGCTGATACTGACTCACCATTTATCGTTAATGCTTTGGTAGCCGTTGCATCCTGAATAAGAATCGGTTGATAGCCCCGTTCAAAACTCGCACGGGTAGTTGAGTCGATACACATCTGCGTCATCATGCCGCAAATCACAAGTTGATCGATTGCTAATTCTTGCAGCGCGGTTGCCAATCGTGTTTCTTGAAAACTATTCGGAAAATGCTTTTCAATTATGATAGACTCATCTGTAACGTACAAATCAGGATGCAACTGGGCCCCCACCGTTCCTACTTCAAAAAAATCGGCATCTTTTTGACATTTAATATGTTGTATATAAATAATCGGCAAATGTTTAGCTTGAAAATCCGCTTCCAAGCGCTTCACTGCGACCAAAGCTGCTTCGGGTTGACATAAGGCCATTTTACCACCCGGGAAATAATCATTCTGAACATCAATTACCAACAATGCTTGTTTCATCTCAGTCACCATCCTCTGTTAATAGGCTTATTGTACCGGTGATTAAGCCACTCATACAGTGCCGCGCGAAAGCATATTTACGCATTTAACTTCATCTTGAAAGGAACCCTCTCATGGACCAACTCGATCTCACCATTTTAAGCCTACTCAAACAAGATAGCCGCCTTTCTAACAAAGAAATTGGCGCCCAAGTCCATCTCACTGGGCAGGCAGTTGGTCAACGGATTAACCATCTAATCGACCAACAGACCATTACCCGTTTCACGATTGAAATCGCGCAACAGCAACGGCAATTCATCCGACTCTTTATGAATAATAATCATTTTTCAGACGTCGAAGCAGCGGTAAATCAGTATCCTGAAGTAGACTCTTTTTACCAAGTTAGCGGTCAAGCTTGTTATGTGGTCATCGCACACTTTGAACAAACGCGCCTGACAACTTTCATCGATCATCTTTCAAATTGGGCCCGTTATAGCGTTGAAGTGGTTTTAAATGATAAAAAGAAAAGCTAAATGTTTCGTGTGAAACATTTAGCCTTTTTTAGAGTCGTTTTAACGCTTCGCGCTGCGCTAATGCCGATAACGTATGTGTGTCGACAAAATCAATCACCCATTCCGGATTAGTCTTAGCGTAATCACGCAAGGCCCACCCAATCGCTTTTTGGATGAAAAATTCCGGCGTTGTTTGATCGGTTTCGATAGCGGCTTGCAAATAGTCAATACACGTTGCGTCCCTGAACCCTAATTGCAGAATCAACCCGACGCGGCGTAACCAAAAATTCTCTTTTTGAGCAAATAGTTGACCGACCCATTCAAATTCAGCTGGATGACGCTTGATGTACTCGCTAAAAACACGTTTCCAAGGGTCTACACTGTCCCACCATGCTTTTTCAGTTACTAATTCGGCAAACTGCAATAGATCTGCACGTTGCCATTTGCGAACGGCCCGCGCCGCAATATCGATTGCGACATATTGATATTCGCGCGCTTCACGCGCATAAAGCGCCTTAATAATCACCATCAGTTCTGCCGATGGTAACTGTTTCACGGCTGGCCAAAAGTCGCGTTCATAAGCATGTCTTTCGGTCGCTTTGACACCGTTAAAAGTGAACTGATCTTGCATATATCGCGCCATCGCTGCTTGGTTTTCTGGATGAATGGGTAACTCGAATATCAACATCATTTGCCTCCTCGACAATGTTCTTAAAATGTTTTATACAATAATAAGCCGCCAAAAATAATCAATAAGTCATAAATATAACGGACCATTGTTTGGCTATCAATTCTGGCACTAACCCAGTTCCCTAGCGGAATCACAATTAGCAGCAGTGGTAAACTGATCCCCAATAATTGAACCACTTGGAGCGTCCAAAATCCTGCCAATAGATGACTAATAACGACGACCGTCCCGACGCAGACAAAATGGGCCTGTAAAATACCGCGTAATTCATCGACAGGCCATTTTTTCAACGTTCCATAAATCACAACGGGGACGCCGTGACTGTTATAAGCACTGCCCATGACGCCCGAAATAACCCCCGCTAAGTAGTCCCAATACGGTGCTTTTAAATGTTGTTTTTGAATGCGATGTTGATGCAGTTGATACAAATTATAACTACCATATATGACTAAAAACCCGGCCAAAGTCCGTAATACAATCACTGTCGGCACATAGGTCATTAGGGCTATCCCGACCGGAACACCTAATAATGAGCCAATGACGAGTCGGCGCACAATTGCGATATCAATCTGCCGGCGGTGCTGAATAACAGCTGGAATAGCCACGATAAGGCCTAGTGCCCCGATCAAGGCCGTCGCCGACTTTAAATCAAACGCCACTAATGCCAATAACGGCATCATCACTAACGCTTCACCAAAACCAAAAACGGTTCGCGTAAAGGCCCCTAATAGGACAATTAAAACGACAATTACTAGCATCATCATTTAAGAAATGCCTCCTCTACACCGTTTTATTCCAAAGGACCTTTTCATACGGTTGGCCTTGGCCTTCTAAGATCGATAGGCTTGCGTTTGCCACCATTTTTTGATCGCGAATGGCACTAAACGGCACGCCTAAAAGGGTCCCCATGACAAACAATAAAACAATCCCGTGCGCCACAATTAAGACGTTGCCCTCTGGATAAGCTTGTTGGGCTTGGTCAATAACCGTCATGGCCCGGTCTAAAACGGCTTGGTAGGATTCCGCGTGAATCTGATCGGCCTCAAATAAATCTGGATGGTGAAAGTAGTTATCAAATTGCGGATGCTTTTCTTGCGCCGCTACCGGCTGTGCTTCCCAATCACCTAGCGCCATTTCCCGTAGTTGGGGGGCAATCGTTAACGCCGGTTGCACAACGCGCGATTGCGCCAGTAAGTGTTCCGCGGTCGTCTGGGCGCGTTGGAGCGGTGACGTCAAAATGGCATCAAAAATTTGGTCGCCTAGATAATCACCCAAGCGGTCTGCGGCCGCTAGCCCCGCTGGTGTCAACGCAGAATCGACCCCACCGCCATTGAAACACTGTGCTTTATTAATGGTCGTTTCGCCGTGACGTACAAAATAAAAAGTTGTCATGTTTATCCCCACTTTCGTTTCTCCATTATACTATAAGAAAGCTGACACCCATTTCAATAGCAAAAGAGGCTACGACAAATTTTGCCGTAGCCTCTTTTAATTTGACCGCCTTATTTAATATTGACGTAAGTCAAATCAAACAAGTGACTTAAATCTTGTAATTGTTCTGAATCAACAGCAAATGATAAGACTGTATGGTGACCACCACCAACGGTTAACCAACCAACGGCACCTTCGCGTAAGCCTTGTTTTGGTGTCCAGAGTTGTTTAGCAACTGGCAAGTGTGGTGTATCAGCTTCTGGTTTGTTGCCGCGAACATCATATGACATCAATTTGAATTCGTCGCCATAATCAGCCATTGTGACGTCCACAGCATCGCCTTGCATCCCTGTGAAGACTAAACGTGCAGGATCGTCTTTATCGCCGATATCTAATGGGTGAACTTCAACCCGTGGTTTATCTGATGCGATTGAAGGATCAACTTCAAGCATATGTGACCCCAAGATAGCTTCGTGGCCTTGACGTAAATCAAGTGTGTAATCTTCCATGAAGACCGTCTTTTCATTATGAGCCATAATCTTCAACAAGCGATCTAAAGCAGCTGTCTTCCAGTCCCCTTCGCCAGCGAAACCATAACCTTCAGCCATCAATAATTGGGCTGCTAAACCAGGTAATTGTTCCAACCCAACTAAATCTTCGAAGTTGGTTGTGAAGGCTGTGTAGCCACGATTGTCCATAAATTTCTTCAAACCGAAGTATTCACGAATTTGGTATTTAACATTGTGTTCGAATTTTTCTGGTGTGTTTTGACCTTCAACAAAGTCGTATTCTTTTTGTAAATCAGCATACTTAGCGTCGATATCAGCCTCTGAGACAGCATTGACTTCTGCGACTAAATCACCGACACCCCAATAATCAACCGTCCAACCAAACTTGATTTGAGCTTCGACTTTATCACCGTCTGTGACGGCCACGTTCCGCATTTTATCAGCAAATGTCACGACTTTAATCTTAAATGATTCGTTGTAAGCCACCGCAACGTCCATCCATTTAGCCATTGCTTTTTGAACGTCTTCATCACCCCAGTAACCTGAGATAATCTTGTTATTTTTACGTAAACGCGCATTGATGAAGGCATATTCGCGATCGCCATGAGCTGATTGGTTTAAGTTCATGTAATCGAAATCGATTGTGTCGTATGGAATCTTGTTTAAGAATTGAGTTGCTAAATGAAGTAGTGGTTTTTGTAATAATTTTGTCCCGCGGATCCAGTTTTTAGCAGGTGAGAAAGTATGCATCCAAGTAATCACACCAGCAACGTGATCGTTGTAGTTAGCTTCTTTCATCACTTTTGTAATGTTATCAGCAGTTGTTGCGACTAATTTGAAAACGATTGGGTAAGGTAATTGGTGACTCGCGTTTAATTTTTCAACGATTTCCTTAGCGTCTTTTTCAACTGAGCGGAGGGTTTCTTCGCCGTATAATGATTGACTCCCTGTGACAAACCAAAATTCATAATTTTCTGTATTTAACATGATAAAGACTCCTTTTTTAGCGTGCTTTTTGAAACTGACTCTTGCGCTTAACGACATTTGTCAAATCAGCGATTCCATCGCTAATCTGTCAAATTAAGTTAATGCTCAGAATCAACTCGTTTCAAACGCACTCCTTTTTTTAATGTATTTTTCAAACTAATCACTTTTGACGTACTTCTTTTTTAACGTGCTTTTCAAACCATCCTTCTGTGGCTAGCTATGTCCCGCAAACGATCGACTTTGTCGCTCATTCACGGGACTAGGCTAGTCCTCGAAGGATACCTGGTTTCAACGCACTTCTTTTTTAGCATGACCTTGTGATTGGGCGTTATTTTGACCGTAGTAGGCATTTTTGCCATGCTTGCGGTAATAATGTTTGTCCAACAAGAATTGTGGCACGGCACTGTTATTGCGTGTCAATTGAAGGGCGTGATAATCCATTTCGGCCACCACTTCTAAGACTTTAGCGTTATAAACGGCTTTGTCTGGTGTGGCACCCCAAGTGAAAGGTCCGTGTTGGCGCACAAGCACTGCTGGAACGGCTTCAGGATCAACGCCCTGTTCCTTGAAGGTTTTCACGATGACCTTGCCCGTATTTTCTTCGTAATCATTTTCGATTTCGGCTTGTGTTAAAGCTTCAGAAACTGGGACATCCCCGTAAAAAGTATCCGCGTGTGTCGTGCCAAGTGCGGGCACCGGAATACCGGCTTCAGCAAATGAAACGGCCCAAGGTGAATGCGTATGCACAATGCCGCCGATTTCTGGAAATTCATTGTATAAAACGGTATGCGTTGGCGTATCACTAGAAGGATTCATATTACCTTCAACGACTTCGCCTTTTAAGTTCACGACAATCATGTCGCTTGGTTTTAAGTCTTCGTAATCAACACCAGAAGGTTTGATGACAAACAAGCCTTTTTCGCGGTCAATTCCGGAAACATTGCCCCAAGTAAAAGTGACTAGGTCTAATTTAGGTAGGCGCATATTGGCGTCATACACTTCTTGTTTTAGTTTTTCTAACATGCTTTAATCCTCACTTCTCATCTTTAATCGCAGCAATTGCCGCACTTTCAATTGGTAACCCTGCTTGGTAGGCCTCAATAAAGGTTTGATAACCAGCCACACCCGCGGCTTCTGGACTGAGCGTCATGCTTTCTGGGTTCGTAAAGACGTTGTGATCCAAGAAATCATCGAGCGTTTGACCATTATTATCAGCGGCAAACATTGCCAAGACAGCCATGCCCCAAGGACCACCCTCACCGGCATTACTCATAACCGTAATCGGTGTGTTTAAAGCATTCGCTAAGACTTGTTGTCCAACGACGGGAGTTTTGAACAATCCACCCTGGGCAATCATGACATCCGTCTTGATTTGTTCTTCCTTCACCAAGATATCCATCCCAATTTTAAGCGGTGCAAAGGCTGCATATAATTGGGTTTGAATAAAGTTAGGTAAGTTGAAGTGGCTATGCGGTTGTCTGACAAATAATGGGCGACCAGCCGGCATTTTAGTGACATTTTCACCGGATAAGTAGCTGTAATTAATCAAACCACCTGCGTCTTGATCGGCATGGGTTGCTTCTAAGAACAACGTTTCGTATAACCGATCAGGCGCTAATGAAACTCCCAGACGTGCTGCAAATTCATTGAATAAATTAGCCCAAGCATTGATATCTGACGAACAATTATTTGTGTGGACCATCGCAACTGGTGAGCCATCAGGGGTCATCACCATATCAATATCGCGATGCACTTGTTTGAGCGGTTGGTCTAACACCACCATTGAAAAGGCTGACGTCCCGACTGAGATGTTCCCAGTCCGTTTGCGGACGCTGTTAGTGCCGACCATTCCGGTTCCGGCATCTCCTTCAGGCGGTGCCATCAAACTACCCGCCATCAAATTACCACTTGGATCTAATAACTGCGCCCCGGCTGGCGTTAATTGGCCAGCAGTGTGTCCCGCTGGCAAGACCGTTGGTAAAATATCGGCTAACTGCCAAGGTTGTTGTTGAACGCGTTTGATTTGATCGAATTGTGTGACTAACCGCGCATCATAACTTCCCGTTTGGGGATCAATTGGGAAGACACCGGATGCATCGCCAATCCCGAGGACTTTTTCACCTGATAATTGCCAGTGAACATAACCCGCTAAGGTAGTCATGAAAGCCACTTGGCTGACGTGTGCTTCATCGTTTAAGATGGCTTGGTATAAATGAGCGATGCTCCATCGTTGTGGAATATTGAAATTAAATTGTTCGGTTAATTCATCAGCCGCTTGTTCGGTAATGTTGTTACGCCATGTTCTAAAAGGCACCAATAATTGATCGTCCTTAGAAAAGGCGAGATAACCGTGCATCATCGCACTGACACCGATACTTTTAATCGTGGTAATCGGTTCGTGATACTTACTTTGGACTTCCGCAGCCATTTGCATATAGCTCGCTTGAATCCCGGTCCAAACCGCATCAATTGGATACGTCCAGACACCATCTTCTAATTGGTTTTCCCAAACATAACTCCCTGACGCAATGGTTTGAAAATCTTGCGCTACTAAAACGGCTTTAATCCGTGTGGAGCCTAATTCGATCCCTAATGAGACCTGACCGGATTTGATGGCTTGTGCTGCTTCAATTAAATTCATCATCATCTTTCCTCTCTGACACTTATGCTTTATGCGCCTTGTTTGTGCCTTGCGCTTCAATTTCTTCTAATGTGTGACCCATTGTTTCAGGGACACAAGTTCTAATGAAGAGGACACCCAGTAAACAAATGACACCGAAAATGGCGAAGACCCCTTCTTGTGGCATGGATGCAATCATCATTGGGAAGAGTAACCCAACTAAGAATGAGCCGATCCAGTTGAATGATGAGGCTAAGCCAGATGCTTTACCCCGAATAGCTAGTGGGAAGATTTCACCGACTAAAACCCATGTCAGTGGTGCCCAAGTAAAGGCGTAAAAGGCCACATAGAGACATAAGAAAACGACAATCATCATTGGGTTAAAGTTGGGAATCAGAGCATTCATGATGGCTGGTAAAATAAATGACAAGCCCATCACGGTCCCACCAAGTGTTAACAACGTCCGCCGTTTAAACTTATCGGCGATGACTAAGAATAAAAGTGAACCTAAAACTAAGATGACCCCTTGAATAATCGGCCACATCAGTGCTGAACTAGCGGCTTTGCCCGTTGCCTTTTCCACAATCAATGGAATGTAGTAGAAAATGGCATTAGCGCCTTGGAATTGTTGAAATCCAGCAACCCCAATCCCCGCAATCACGAGATATCGATATTTACCACTTAAAAGCGTTTTCATTGAAGTGCTTTGTTGCACGTTACTTTCCATACCGGCCGTCGTCTGGATATTCGTTAATTCAGTTTCGACCTCGTCTTTTGAACGGATATAACCAAGGACTTGACGTGCTTCATCTAATCGATTGTGTTTCACCAAGAACCGTGGGGATTCTGGTAAACGTAAAACCCCGAAATACAAAATAATGGCTGGTACTGCGGCAAGGCCTAACATTAAGCGCCATGCTAACTGTTCAGGCAAACCTTTTAATAAATAATCCACAATGTAAGATAACAACATCCCTGAAACAATCATCGTTTGATTAATCCCAGTGAGTCGGCCTCTTAGTCTAGCTGGTGCCATTTCAGACATATATGCCGGTACTAACGCGGATGCTGCCCCGACTGCTAATCCTAAGAAAACACGGACGGCGATTAAGTAGACCTGTCCGTCGTTTGGCGAGAATGCTGATAGTAATGAGCCAATTGCAAAAATCAAAGATGATAACAAAATCATCTTCCGACGACCCCATTTATCTGATAGCTGCCCAGCTAGTGCGCCACCGAAAATGGCACCAAACATTACTGCCGATGTAATCCAGCCAACAACCCCAGCATTATTCTCTAAATGCCAGTCGTGTTGTAGAAAGGGTAACGCCCCCGTCATTACGCCAATATCGTAACCAAACAAGATCCCACCAAATGAGCCAAAGAAGTAAATGAAGCTACTTGGAATTTTTTTAGCCTGCGTCATGCTTTTTTCCTCCATCTTTTTTTAAGTCTATTTAACGTACTTTTTAAATGACCGTTTCACTTTATAAAACGGTTTCAACTTGTCGACAAATTCAGTCTATAACTTTCATTCGAATAAATCAATATGATTATTTTTGATTCGAATCAATATAAGTAAGCGTCATCATTTTAAACCGCATGTTATTAGGCTTTTGCTGTTATATAATTTTTTTAAATTAATTGACCACCATTTTATTTATTCGAATAATTATGGAAACTAAAAAGGGGCTATCGTCAGATAGCCCCTTTTGAGATACGTCCTTATTTAACTTTTCCGGCAGAGTTCCGTTTAATTAATGGTGGTTGGTATAGGATCGATTCAACCGGTTTATCCTGAATCATGTCTAAGACCATTTGGCCTGCATCCTCACCCATCTTCGTCTTATTATGGTTGAGTGTTGTCAGACTAGGACTAATATACCGTGACATTTGATAATCATCAAAACCAACGACTGAAATATCCGCCGGTACTTTTAAGCCTTTTGATTTCAGAAAATCAATAACCCGAATTGCGAGTTGATCATTGTAACAAACAATTGCCGTCGGTACTTCTGAACCTTGTAAATAATCCGCCACACGTTTCAATACTTTCTCGAAACTGTCGCCTGATTGATACATAATTAAATTACTCTTATACGCAATTGCAGGTTGTTGTTGGTAAGCTTGAATAAAGCCATTCATCCGGTGAACGCCTTGCAGATCCCCAACTTGGAAAATACCTAAAATTGCTTCATGACCGAGTTCAAAGAGGTAATTAACCATCTCTTTTTCCGCTTCTAAATCATCATTTGTAATGACGGGAAAATCCAATTCTGGGTAGGAAGCATTGATAAAGAGCGTTGGAATTTGATCGTCTTGAATCTCGTGGTATAAATCCATATTCGGATTTTTAAGCGCACTTTGTGTGGGTTCAATAATCAAACCAGCAACCTTATTATCAAGCATATTAATCAGACTCTTACGCTCTTTTTCATGATTATTATGCGTATTGCTAATCAGAATTGAATAGCCTTTTTCAGAAAGTACCCGATCAATACCTGAGATAATACTTGGGAAAATATAGTCCGCAATATGCGTTGTGATGATCCCAATGACCTTGCTATCAGCATCATTCGTCCATTCGCGATGCCAGTCTTGGACAAACATCCCCCCGCCTTGAATCCGATTGATGAAATGTTCTTCTTCTAAATCACCGACCGCTCGGCGAATGGTATACCGTGAAACATCGTATTGTGCCATCAATTCCGTTTCAGTTGGTAGTTTAGCGCCAATTGAATATTGACCCGAAATAATGGCTTCTTTTAGCGCTTCTTTTACTTTTTTAAATTTATTTTGCATGGCTTTACTCCACCAATCAATTTTAAATTGATTCGAAATTGATTGCTAATTGATGTGATTTTTAATAATTTATTTGAACACTTCTAGCATAGCAAAGTTTGTCTTATTTTCCAATCCGTAAACCCACTTTATTAAAAAAAGACGCTGCAGACAACATTCCTTTTGTCTACAGCGTCTTCTTATAATTATTTCTTCAAATTCAATCCTGCCGGTTGTTGGTCGGCTGGTGTGTTGTCTGCCAATACTTGATCATGCGCAACTGTTCCGGCGTAGATGTCGTCCGTTAAGACGTTGCGTCGGTGTTTGATAATCCGGTAAACATGTAACACTAGTACTGCCACGTTAATGGCAAGGGCCAGACCGTCATCAAAGCAGCGCTACTATGCGTACTTTGGACAGAGAATTGTGAGTCCGTCACAAAAGCGGGATAACTCATCGTAAACATCATCCAAAAAGCCAATGTTTGTGCACGTGCTTGTAACCAACTGCCTTTTTTCACAAAGAAAGCGGCTAACGTACATGAAATCAATAAAGCCGCGCCTGCGTAGAATGAGTGATCGCCAACACAGTTATAAACGTAGGCGAAGTTCCAAACATCATAGGCGATAATCCAAGGCCAAATTTGATCAGGCCAGATCATGTCTTTTTGTTTGTCGTAGCTGATGATAATCCCAAACCACCCTGAAATCGTGATGATATTGATGATTCCGGCAATCCCGTTCATAATGTTCCAAGCGCCACCATTCATGACAACGCCGTCCACTAAACCGTGTAAGCCAGCCACTTGGAAGTCACGGATAACGGCTTCCATAATGTTGAAGGCCAAGATAGCCGGTGGGAAAATCAATGCCCACTTATTGTGTTGCAATTTAGGACTAAAACGCAACGCCATAAAGCCTAAACATCCGGCCAACGCTGAGTAAACTTTAACCCAGTGGAACCATGTCCCAGTACTACTATCAGGTCCGGCCGTCGTTGGCCAAACAAAAATCGTTAAAATAATAGGTAGTCCAACAAATAATAATAATGCTACCCATTTGTTAGCCCGTGCGGCTTCGTTTAACAGCATTAAAGCTGCAACGACCCCAATCCAGACGAGCCAATCAATCCCCGCAATATTTTGAAATAACATATAAACCCCTCCTAGAAATAATAGCTGTTTCTATACTTCTACTGTAATCGGTTCCGTTGTTTTTCGATATGGTTATTCCGGGGTGTTTGTCCAAATTTAGCGATTATTATCCAGCACTTGTTGCAAAGTCCCATTTAGCATCCGGTGCATCCGCTGATAAAATTCAACTTTCGATTCTTGCAGGTTGGTCACCAACCATTGAATGATCTGCGTCGCGAGCGCCCAACCATAAAAGTTGGCCATTTCATCGCGCAAAGTCGGTGGGCAATCCGGTTGCAGGTCATCAACGACACCGGTGACCATGTTAAACGCAACGCGGTATAAAAAGCGGCCCAATAAATCGCGATTCAGGGAGTGAAATGTATTTAAACAAAAATGACGATTGGTTTCAATATAACGCAATAGCAGATCCAATCCTTTGGCCCAATCCTGTTCTTTTTGGTAGGCCGCCAGTTGGGAGACAATCTCGCGGTTATAAATCCACGCGACCAATTCATTAATATCGGCAAAATGGTAATAAAAGGTGTTGCGCGCGACGTTCGCCTGCTGCGTCAACTGATTGACAGTAATGTGATCGACCGGCGTCGTTGCCATTAGTAATTTCAGATTTTGGGCCAAATTTTGTTTGGTATCCATCTCAAATAACCTCCACTTGATAGTTACCTTTAGCATCCCATATCAACCAAGCGATTGCAATCCAGATTAGTGGTGAATCAGTTGCATGACCGACCGAGCGATTGGTTGGGCGATAAACGCTTCAACGATGAATGCCAAGGCAAAATTACGCGGCCATTTCGCGCCAAAATGGGTAATCGGCGCCATTGAAACCTGACCACTGCCAATCCAAGTGCCGATCACCGTTAGAAAAATGGACATTAAAAAGACGTTACACAACGCCGTAATTAACATCTGTGCTTGAAAGCTATCAGTTTTTGCCATGAGATGACTGGCCAAGTATTCGGCTGGCTTTTGGGTCAATACCACTAATACAACGACGGCCACCCAGATAAACGGAATCACTCGTAGCGTGGCTTGCCACATTTGCCACGAAAAACCAATCTCAAAGCCCGTGATCAACGGAGCAATTAGATTGACGGATAAAATTGAAATTACCGCGATAAACAGCAGTGTTTCCTTAAAGTTTTGTGGTAATCTTTTAACAAATAACATGAATATTCTCCTTAAATGGGCATAAAAAAAACAGCACAAAGTAGGGTATTCCTACTTTGTGCTGATCAATTATACGCACGTTTTTTTGATTAAGATTAATTGTAGCAAACTTTCAAAAACCGCGCTAATGTTATTTGCACTTTTCAGACGATTGTTTTATCGTAAAGCTATCATGATTTACGTAAAGGAGAATTGCAAATGACAGTCACAAACGATGCTGCTTTTACAGCAATGACCAACGGCGAATGGTACTTCGATTCAGAAGCAACGGTTCAGCAACGTAACGAAACACGCTTGGCGCTACAAAAGGCCGGCCAAATCTTAGATAATGCAACTCGGATGGCCACCATCCAAAAATTACTCGGCCACACTGGTAGCGACTTTTTCATCGAAACCGGTTTTGAATTTAGCTTCGGCCAAAATATTTCGGTTGGCGACCATTTTTACGGTAACCGCAACGTTTTAATCTGTGATGAAGGCCGCGTTACAATCGGCGATAGCTGTAAATTCGGCCCGGGTGTATCGCTTTTAACCCCTTATCACCCACTTGATCCAACAGAACGCGCCACTAAAAAAGAAATCTCTGGTGCCATTACGATTGGCAACCACGTCTGGCTAGGCGCTAACGTCACTGTCTTACCAGGTGTAAGCCTCGGCAATAACGTCGTTGTCGGCGCCGGCAGTGTCGTCACAAAATCATATCCAGATAACGTGATTTTGGTCGGCAATCCAGCACGCGTCTTGCGAGAAATTCCTGCTAAATAATAAAAAAGGACTGACAAATGTCAGTCCTTTTTTTAGGCTTCAATTGCATAGTATTCAATAATCGCTTTTAAGGCTGCTGCTGCTTTCGAATTGCCCACTAATTTCGTATAGTAAGCCACAAATCGTTCGTCCGCCACATACATCGCCGCTAAACCACGGTGCATAGCTAAACTATAGCGTGGTGTCGCCGTTTGCAGCCACGTTTGGTGGGCTTTAAATGCCGCTTGTGCTGCTTCTGACGGTAATTGCGGTTGCGCCAAGTAAGTTTGCAAGGCCGTCGTTAAGTTGGCCTCAGCGGCTTGCATCGTCGCATATTGTGCTTTGGTTAAACCCGCAAAATGTTGATCCGCCTCTTGCTTGGCTTGTTCACCATAATTTGCCGTCACTTCTTGCCCATAGCGTTGGTCATTTTCAGTGATTGCCTGTTGTTTGAACTGTTCAAATTTAGTTTGGTCTGTCATTTGAGAACCTCCAGTTTGATTTTGAAGGGTGGCATCTAGCTGCGCCAAAGTCGCCGTCAACACTGCTTGTTGCTTGGTGAGTTCATCCCGTTTAGCCGCTAAGTGTGTCAGCCGTTCTGCTGGCGGTAACGCCAATAACTGCTGAATCTCTGCCAAGCTAAACTGTAATCGCCGGTACATCAAGATTAACTGTAGCCGATCCGCATCCTGACTCGAATAGCTTCGATAACCATTACTAGCAACCGCCGGCACCAATAACCCACGCTCGTGATAATACCGCAGCGTGCGCTCAGAAACACCGGTCAATTCAGCGAAAGCTTTAATCTGATAATTCATTGCCATCCCTCCTTCAAAACCCACTATAAGGCCTGACGTGGCGTGAGGGTCAAGCGCCGTTTATCATTTGTTGATTATTTTTTGCTCAACCAAGAAATCATGCGCCACATCACGCGCTTTACGGTGTTTAACTTGAACCTGGTAGTTCATCTGTTGCATCTGATCTTCAGTAATCTTCCCGGCTAACTTGTTGAGCGCTTTGACGACTTCTGGATGGGCCTTTTTGAAGCTCTCCTTCATAATCGGTGCGCCTTGATAAGGTGGGAAGAAGTGCCGATTGTCTTTTAAAACGACCAACTTGTAACGCGCCACTTCCGCATCGGTGGTATAACCGTCGACCACATCGACCTTGCCATCCGCAATCGCCTTGTACCGGATGCTAGGTTCCATAATTTTAGCGTCTAATTTCAATTGATACGTCTTCCTCAAGCCTTGATAGCCATCTTTTTGATGATAAAAGTCCGGGTCAAAGCCGGCCGTAAACGATTGGTTCCAGGCCGCTAAATCCGAAATCGTTTTGACGTTATATTTCTTGGCAAAGGCCGCACTGACAGCCAAGTCATAACCATTTTGATAGCGCATTGGTGGTAAGTATGTCATCTTGAATTGTTCTTGGAGCGATTTTTTAGCGAGTTGGTACGTTTTAGTTGGATTCTGGTTGGTCTTGGTTGGCGATTTCACCAGCGTCTGTAAGACCGTACCCGTAAATTCTGGATAGATATCAATTTGATCGGCCTTCAACGCGTTAAATAAGAAGGTCGTGCCACCAAAATTCGGTTTAACCGTCACATCATATTGCGGATGATCGGCCAAAATCAGATCACGATACATATTCATTAAGATTTCGGGTTCACTGCCTAACTTGCCGGCAATCGTAATTTTAGTTGGTGCCGCTTGGAACCGTGTCACACCTTCTACGAGACCAAAAAGCCCCACAAAAATGGCCAAGCTAATCGTAATCTTTTTGAACGATAATGTCCCCAACCAGCGAATCAGCGCGCTAACCACTAACGCCAAAACAGCCGAGAGCGTTGCCCCGACCACTAACAAAGCGTTATTATTCGACTGAATCCCGACCAGGATAAAGGTCCCCAGACCGCCCGCGCCAATCAGGGCCGCCAAAGTTGCCGTCCCAATAATCATCACCAGCGCAATCCGCAGACCCGAAATAATCAACGGCATCGCCAATGGTAGCTCGATGCGCAACAAACGCTTCGCACGTGGTAAGCCAAAAGCAATCTCCGCTTCTTTTAACGCCGGATCAATCCCGCTGAGTCCCGCGTATGTATTTTGAAAAATCGGCATCAATGCGTACAAGACTAACGTAATCACCGCCGGCACCGTACCAATCCCCACCAGCGGAATTAATAACCCTAAGAGCGCTAGCGACGGAATCGTCTGCAGAACACTTGTCACTTGTAACATCGCTTCGGCGAGTTTTTGGTGCGCGGTTAAAATAATCGCAAGCGGAATCCCAATGACCGCCGCAATTAAGAGCGCCAGTAATGAGATTTCCAGATGTTGGCCGAGCGCTTGCAATAATTCGCCCGATTGGGTCGTTAAAATCTGCTGAATCTGTTGAATCATCATTAAAGCCCCCGTTTCGCAATGAGCGTCGTTAAATCAGTCGTCGTCAATTGCCGTTGTGTTTGGTCATCAAGTGCCACGACGACCCCTTCAGGTTGTGCGATTAAGGCTTGGGCCAAGGCTTTGATGGACGCTGTAGTGGCAATCGTTTCCGGTTGCCCGCTAACAACGGTCCCCAAATCAGCGGCCACTAAATCTTGCACCGTCAATGTCGTTGGTTGGCGTTCAATATCGAAAAATTCACGGACAAAGTCGTTTTTCGGTTGGTTAAAAATCGCTTCGGCCGTTCCAATTTGTTGAATGCTACCCGCCCGCATCACCGCAATTTCATCCCCTAAACGCAGTGCTTCTTTCATATCATGGGTCACAAAAACAACCGTATTATGCAATTGCTTTTGCAAATCCAATACGAGATCTTGCAATTGCGTGCGCGTCACAGGGTCGAGCGCACTAAACGGTTCATCCATTAAAATCACTTTCGGTTTGGTCGCCAGCGCCCGAATAATCCCAATTCGCTGTTGTTGGCCCCCAGAGAGTTCACTAGGATAGCGGTTGGCGTATTTATCTGGATCCAGATTAACCAGCGTTAACAGCTCCCGAGCGCGCTTTTGGCGATCAGCTTTAGACCACTCCAAAACTTCAAGTTGAATAGTAATATTTTCTTCGATTGTTAAATGCGGAAAAAGGGCGATATTTTGCAAAACATAGCCAATGTTAAGTCGGAGGGTCTGCAAATCCATTTGGTCAATTGGTTGACCATCAATTTTAATCGTCCCACTAGTTGGTTCAATCAACCGGTTGATCATTTTGACCGAGGTCGTTTTCCCGCTACCACTAGGGCCGACCAAGACAAATAGACCATTATCTGGAATGGTTAATGTTAGACCATCTAACGCGCGGCTTTGCCCGTATTGTTTGGTGACACCTTCAAATTCAATCATGCGCTACTCCTTTTGCCACTTAACGATTTGTTAGTTCATTGTACCACTTAGAAGAAGGCCAACCAATTGACGTGCTTGGGCCCGTCAATCTTATTTTTTTGATTCACTTTTGCACTGTGCTACGATGAAGCCAAAGCAATCAATTGAGGAGGGTTTAATATGAAAACACATTTTGACACCATCGTGATCGGTGGCGGCCCTGGCGGCTTAGCGGCGGCTTATCGTTTGGCGGAACAGCAGTCCGTTTTAGTCGTCGAAAATGATTTATGGGGCGGCACCTGTCCCAATCGCGGCTGCGACCCTAAAAAGATGCTCTACTCGGCTGTTGAAGCCATCGACCACCAGCACACCCTGCAATCTAGTGGTTTAGTCGGTACCAGTTACATCAACTGGCCCCAACTCATGGCTTTCAAGCGCCAATACACCACTCAAATTCCGGACGGCACTTTAAACGGTCTGCAAAGCGCTGGCATTCGAACAGTAACCGGCACCGCTCACTTTATCGCCGACCACCACTTGCGCGTCGGTGAAACGGATTATACGGCCGACCACTTCATCATCGCAACCGGTCAGACCCCAACGCTCCCCGCAATTGAAGGACGCGATCTTTTACAGACCAGCAATCAATTTTTAGACCTGGATCACCTCCCTGCTAAAATAGCCTTCATCGGTGCCGGTTATATCGCCATCGAATTAGCGAATATCGCCGCCACAGCGGGCGCTGAAGTCCACATCATTCAACATAACAAGCGGATTTTACGCGATTTCCCAGAAGCCATGACGACCGAATTAATTACGAGCCTCGAAAATAAGGGCGTTCAGTTCCATTTCGAAACAACGGTCACCAAAGTCCATGAGACCACCAAAGGCCTCGTGCTAAACAACGCAGAGGGCTTCACACTAACCGTGGATGCCGCTTTTGCCGCACTCGGGCGCCACGCGAATATCGATCAACTCAACTTGCCCGCAGTGGACGTTGCCATTGGCCACCACGGTATTCAAGTAGACGATCATTTAGTCAGCAGTAACCCGCGGGTCTACGCTATTGGCGATGTCGTTGATCGGCCCCAGCCTAAATTGACGCCAGTCGCCGGCTTTGAAGGGCGCTATGTAGCCAATCAACTTCTCCAAACCAATTCAGACCCCATTGCGTATCCGCTCATTCCACACACGGTTTACGCTAGCCCCCAGATTTCACAAGCCGGTGTTTCTGTTCAAACGGCGCAAGAAAACCCCGACCAATATCGACTTAACCAACAAACAACCACTAATTGGTACACCTTCAACCGGATTAAGGAACCAAACGCCATCGTGACCACGATTTTTGACCGCCAAACCAACCAACTCGTCGGCGCGGCAGCCTACACCACGATTGCCGAAGAATTGATCAATTATTTGACGCCCCTCATTAAAAATCACACGACCGCGGCTGAACTCACCGATACAATCTACAACTACCCAAGTCCCGCCAGTGATTTGAAATATTACTACTAAAAAAGTGTTGAAGACCGATTGGGCCTTCAACACTTTTTTAAATAACATTTTCTTTTTTCGCTTTTCCCTGTAACCATAGATTAAAGGCCAGCACAATCACCAAGAGCACTGTCGCAATCAACATAATATTGTGTAAGCCTTGGTACATAATCGCGCGCATTGCCGGTAAGAGGTGCGCTGGCAATTCGTGCACGCGTTGGAGGTTGCTCAACTTGTTCATCATCGCCATCGTGATTTTCCCGTGTGATTTGGCAATCCCTTGCGTTAAAGCATGGTTCAAAATCACGCCGTAAATCGACGACATGAACGTTTGACTCAGAATCCGTAAGAGATAGGCAAAGGAGGTCGCAATGGGCACATCGCGCGTCTCAGCGTCTTCTTGGACACTAATTTGCAAGACGTTAAAGCTCATCCCAAGTCCGAACCCTTCAAAAGCGCCCATCAATAATAAAAACCAAAATGGTGCCCGATCGCCCATCATTAACATCCCACTAAAGGCGATTAAAAAAGCAACCGTCCCTAATGTTACCACGCGGTGTTTCCCTAAGCGCGGTTGAACTGCCGGCCCAGCCAGCGAACCAATCAAGTTGGTGACCGCGCCTGGAATTTGCGTCATCCCGCCGAGTAACGCACTCAAGCCTAATAACCCTTGCGCCCACATTGGAATATAGATGTTAAACGCGATAAATGCGCCCCATAAAACGACGAATAAGATAAAATCAGTCACCAATTGCGGATTTTTAAACAACCGGTTCGGTACGATTGGATCGGCCGCGCGATCTTCCACTCGGTATAAGACAACTAACAAGGCCAGACCTGCGACGATTAACCCAATAATCAAGGTCAATGAGCCGGTCCCAATCATTTGAATCCCGGTCAATAACGTCACCAAACTGGTAATCATAATGCCGGCGCCCAAGTAATCGACGCTACCACTTAGATGTGCCTTAGGTTGTTCTTTGAAGAAATAACGTACGCAGAGAATGGATACCAATGCGATTGGCACGTTGATGTAAAAGACCCAGTGCCAACTAAAGGTATCAACAATCCACCCACCAATCAATGGCCCGACAATCGAAGCCGCACTATAACTCGCGGTCGCGTACCCGATAACTTGCGCCCGCTTGCGCAAATCTTGGTATAAATCAGCATAAATGATGAATGGCAAGGTGTTCATCCCACCAGCGCCAATCCCCATAACGGTTCTAGCAATCAGGAAGAAAACGATGTTTCCAGAAACCGCCTGAAAAATTGAACTGACCGCAAACAATAACGTTGCCAATTGGTAGGCCCGTCGATTGCCGATGCGTTCACCCAACTTACTCCATAAAGGTGTGGCCACCGCCATCCCCAACAAGAAGACCGCCACAATCCAGCCCATATATTGAATCCCGTGCAAATCACTAATGATTGCTGGCAAGGCCGTATTGATGATTGTCCCATCAAGCCCCGCCATCATATTTGATAATAATAATGCCAGTGTTACTAAAAGTGTATTCTTCTTATTCACTATCAACTTACTCCGTATTTTCTGTTTTTACTTATTATAGTATAAGCTATCTCAATTAACGACCATCCTTCAGCCGCTCAACCACTTTTATTATCATACACCTTCAAGTTGACTTGAAGGCAAACAAAAAAGGCCCCCTTTCAGAGTCCTTTTTCAATCGGCTACAATGCCGTGTGGGCTTCAATTATTTGCCGCACCTTTTTCCGTTCCTTTTCAAAGCGCCAGTGACCGTTCATTCCGGAATAGTGCATTAATTGGCTGAGATGATAGCCTGCTGGTAAATTGCCTTCCAGAGCCTTATAAACCTTGCTGCCTAAAGCAATTAAGGTTGCTGATTGTGGAATACCAAGGTCCTTCAAGTGATCGAGTAAGGCTGTTACATTGGCCTGGTCCACCTTAACCTTGCTGGAGTCACTTTCTAATGACCCTTCCAAATCCGTGATGAAACCACCCCACGCAGCAGTACCGTAAGTAATGGCTGCTAATCAATAGTCACAACTTTTGCGATCACCGTGGAAGTTCCCGAATAATTCTGGTAATGGGCCCGCATCGCCCGGGTTCAACCCGATAAAGACGTATTGCACCGCACTCAATTTTTGATCTAAGGCTGCTTTATCAATGTCACTCGGGAAACCTGGTTCATAATTTTCTTTGAATAACGGTAAAATGGCTTCTTCCGGCGTTGCGTCATTCAGGTCGCTTGGAATTGACCAGTATAACCAACTATCAACGGCTGTATATTTTGTCATTTAGCATCACGCTCACTTTCTATGATAATTATAAAAAATGATTGCGACACAATATGTCACTTCGAACCGTTTTTGAGATTTCGGCTTAAAGATTTTCGCGCGCCGCTATCATCTGTTCGATAAATTGCGCAATAGTCTCAACTTCGGCTTCGGAGTAGTTGGCTAAAACAGCTTCATAGTTTTGGCGTTGCCGTTGATGTAATTGATGATGCAGCTCACCGATTTCTTGCCCGCGGGCCGTAATTCTTAGTACGACGGCTTTTTGATTCTCCGGCGTGTGAAATTTTTCAACCAACCGGTTCTTAGCGAGGCGCTGAATATAGCGCGATAACATTCCTTGCGATAATTCGGATTGCGCCTGTAACTGCTTAAACGGGATTGCTTCGCCCGCCTGTGCCAGTTGCGTCAAAATTGCCAATTCCGAATGCGTCAGTTTCTTGGCTTGGGCCATCATCTCCGGTGTATTGTTGGCCTGTAAATGCTGCAATAGCCAATCGCGCTCTGGATCTTGATCATTTTCAGCGTGTAATTTGGCGATCATTTCTTGGAGTTTTGTTAATTTAGACATTTTTAATTACCTGTAATATATCTGTTAACTTTCATTAATTTAGGATCTATACTAATTTTACATTACAGGTAATTAAAAAACAAGAATCTTTCATTTTTACAATTAACCGGGTCATTTTTACCCCAATCCATTACCGGTAATTAATCCTATAAAAAAAGAGGTTTTTAATATGAAAGCAGCAGTCGTAACAGATTTTAAACAAGATCCTAAATTTGATAACCAATTTCCAACACCAATTCTTAACCCAGATGAAGTCCTCATTAACGTGATTGCCTCATCCCTTTCCAATCGGGCGCGCTCCGGAGCAGCCGGCAGCCACTACACATCGACGGACCAACTACCAATGATTCCCGGTGTCGATGGCATTGGTACTTTACCAACCGGTGAACAAGTTTATTTCGCCAGCGAAGGTACTTTTGCTGAACAAGTCGCCGTCAAAAAAGGCCACTGGGTAACAGTTCCCGATGGCCTTGATGCGATTAAATTAGCGGGCATGATGAATCCCGCCCTTTCTTCTTGGATGGCACTAAACTACCGTGCCAATTTTAGTACCGGTCAAAAAGTCATGATTCTGGGCGCTACCGGTAACGCCGGTATGATGGCCGTTCAGATTGCCAAACGCTTAGGCGCTTCAGAAATTATCGCCGTCGCCCGCAATACAGAGCAGCTCAAGACACTGACTGCCTTAGGCGCTACACAACTGGTCGATCTCTCTGCAGAACCCGCACAACGCAATGCTCAACTCGCTAAAGCCGGCAGTGACGTTGATATCGTCCTTGATTATCTTTGGGGCGACGTTGCCGCAAACGCCATGACCGCCATCATCCCCCACCGTCAAAATGCCGAACAACTTTTGCAATGGGTTGAAATCGGCTCATCTGCCGGCCAAACCGCACCCATTCCAGGCGCTGCCTTCCGCGCCGTTGCTTTGCGCTTAATCGGCTCTGGTCAGGGTTCAGTTGCGCCTATCAATATGATGAAATCATTGAACGCCATTTTAACCGCTGAAAAAGAACAACCTTTTACTTTTACAACTCGGACACTGCCATTATCAGATGTTGAAGCTGGCTGGCACCTCCCTGGCAATGAACGCCTCGTTTTCACTATCTAGTCGGTCCCTCGCACCACAGCATCGCGCCGCATACGAATCCCGTATTCCGCCAAGCCAATTACAACCGCAATCGTCAACAGAATGAGGAGACTCTTCCAATCTTGTTTCAAGATTAATAGATCTCCAGCAAAAGCGTAAATAAAAGTAACGATCGTCGAACCGGCTAAACAAGCCCAGCTTTGTGCTTTAGCCGTTAAATGCGTATCACCGGCGGCTAGATTCACAAAAGCAGTCGGGATCATTGGTACTGCATAACCAATCAAGACGCCCACTGCCGGATGCCGCATTTTAACTAGCGCACGATAAACGCGTGAATCCGGCTTTTTGTGGCGGCGATCCCGCACTCTGGTCAATAACTGCACTTGCAGTAAATTCCCGAGCGTTAAACCAATCGCATTAACGACAAAGCCGCCCCAATGCCCTAGGCAAACCCCGACAAGCATCGCGACTGCTGACGTCGGCGCGCCAGGAATCACTGTCATCACGACCATCACTAAGCCAAACACCAAGAACGCATACGGTCCCAGATGACGAATATCCAACACATATTGCCGATAATCCTGCCACTGCGCTAAAAAAGCAATGACCGTCCTCTGATGGCGCCAACCAATCAATAAAACAATCAGCGCTAGTAAGATGATACTTACCGCCAGTATCAGCCGCTTTTGTTGGTGCGCCGTCATCCGATGACACCTTCTTTTAAGTAATGCTCAATCGTCGTCAAGATACCATCGTGATTATGATCCGCTAACGCAATGTTAGCGGATTGTTTTTTTATCGACTCATAGGCATTAGGCATCGCAAAGCCCCAAGGCGTCATCGTCAGCATCCCCAAATCATTTTCATTATCCCCAAAAGTCATCAATTCATCATCGGCAATTTGGTAACGCGTCTGTAATTGACGTAGACAGCTCACCTTATCCACACCAACATTACCAATCAACTCCGTTTGAAATCCCGAATTCTGACTCATCAAACCTGCCGGTAAGGAGCCCCGTAACTGCTGAACCGCCTGTGAATAATCAACATCCGGCCCAAACGTGATCCCGACTTTAGTAATTTGATCGTTGACTGAGCGCCCCGTCAACTGATCAAAATGATCGACCAACGTCACCGCATGGTAATACTGTTTAATGATTGCTAGTGTTTCGGGTGAAGCCTGTCGCGGCACATACGTTTGGGCCAACCCAGAAATTGTTTTTTGCACAATTGTCCCCGCTGGAAAGCCCTTCGCAATTAACGCTAACAACGCTTGTAAATCATCATCAGCCAATGCGTCTACTCGCAGTAAATCATCCCCATGATGCACAATCGCCCCATTTTGAGAAATGAAATCTAACGACTGACGATACGGATCAAATTGATTTTGCAGCCGTTGATATTGCGATCCACTAGCGACTACAAACTTAACTTGGCGTGCTTGTAACGCCTGAAAAACTCGCGCAAACCGCGCCTGATTATATTGATTATTCTGGTCCAAAAAAGTCCCATCCATATCAACAACGATCATTTTAACACCCATGATGAAAACCTCACTTTTATTCAAAGTCACTTATTCTAATCTCTTTAGTATAAACAATCATAGATAAACACAAAAGATGTATTTAAGTAATGATAAAAATACTACCATACTTAAGACAACAAAAAAGGCTGAACCCTAAGGTTCAACCTTTTTAATTTGCGTGGCAACGTCCTAT
>ERZ794968.22-NODE-22-length-15643-cov-21.327880_pt1 | contig 15643 bp, 18 predicted proteins | sample MGYA00375745_ERZ794968 | MGnify/ENA primary metagenome ERZ794968 (study PRJEB30138, sample SAMN05968717) | food fermentation metagenome | isolation source: fermented_meat | host: inoculated_fermented_meat_time_3_second_replicate;inocula... | place: Italy | collected...
CCAAACACCTATGGGAAATTAATCTTTGACAAAGGAGTCAAGAATACAAAATGGGGGAAAGACAGTCTTTTCAGCAAGTACTGCTGGGAAACCTGGACAGTTGCATGCAAATCAGTGAAACTAGAACACACTCTCACACTATGCACCAAAATAAACCCAAAATGGATGAAAAACATAAATACAAGACAAGACACCATCAAACTCCTGGAAGAGAAAATAGGCAGCACATTTTCTGAAATCAACCTTACAAATGTTTTCTCAGGTTAGTCTCCCAAAGCGATAGAAATAAAAGCAAAAATAAACCAATGGGACCTAATCAAACATACACGCTTTTGCACAGCAAAGGAAACCAAAAAGAAAAAAAAAAGACAACTTACAGAATGGGGGAAAATAGTTTCCAATGATGCAACTGTCAAGGGCCTCATCTCTAAAATAGACAAACAACTTATACAACTCAACAGCAAGAACAGCAATAATGCGATTGAAAAATGGGCAAAAGACCTGAAGAGACATTTCTCCAAGGAAGATATACAGATGGCCAGCAAGCACCTGAAACAATGCTCAGTATCACTGATTATTAGAGAAATGCAAATCACAATGAATATGAGATACCACCTCACACCAGTCACAATGGCCATCATTCATAAGTCCACAAATAACAAATGCTGGAGGGGGTGTGGAGAAAAGGGAACCCTCCTGCCCTGTTGATGGGAATGGATGCTGGTACAACCACTAGGGAGAACAGTAGGGAGGTACCTTAGATATCTGTACATCAAACTACCGTATGACCCTGCAATCCCACTCTTGGGTATCTATCCAGACAAAACTCTCCTTAAAAAAGACACATGCACCCACATGTTCATTACAGCACTATTCACAATAGCCAAGACATGGAAACAACTCAATTGTCCAACGACAGGTGATTGGATTGGGAAGATGTGGTATATATACACAATGGAATCCTACTCAGCAATAAAATATAATGCCATTTGCAGCAACATGGATGGAACTAGAGACTCACATCCTGAGTGAGGCAAGTCAGAAAGAGAAAGACAAATACCATACAATATCACTTATATCTGGAATATAGTATACGGCACAAAGAAACCTTTCCACAGAAAAGAAAATAATTCTCTTGGAGAATAGCCTTGTGTTTGCCAAGGGGGAGGGCCAGGGAGTGCGTTGGATTGGAAGCTTGGGGTAAATCGATGCAGAATATTGCCTTTGGGATGGATTAGCAATGGGATCCTGCTGTGCAGCCCTAGTCACTTATGATGGAACATGTAATGTGAGAAAAAAGAAGGTATACATGTAAGTGTAACTGGGTCACAATGCTGTACAGTTGATAAAATATATATATAAATAAAAGATAAGAAAAAAATAAAGTTTTATACATTTAAAAAATAAATAGGGACCTAGGGATGGCCAATGTCCCAACATTGTTCCTTTAACCGCACTGTGGTATTAGTCTTTCCACTAGAACAGCCCCTGAAGGGGGTCTCACCTGCCCTTTGTCCCTCTGGGTTATGGACATGGTCAGTTTTCTAACTCTTCTCCCTCCTCCATGCCTAAGCAGCCCCATGAGGTATGCCTAAGAAGTGGGCTGGTGGGGACACCCCTGGGAAATTAAAGGTTCTGCACTTCCTCACATGTGACTCTTACATGTGCCCACTTTCCTCTCCCTCCCATGGCACATGAGGCTTCAGCTGGTCCTAAAACCACCCACACACAGGTCTATGGCCCCCCAGCACTGCCCTCCAATTTGCATGCTCTAGGCTTAGGAAATGGACATTAGAGTCTCTCACTTTCCCTTCCACCTGATCACCCTCAGCCTGTGCTCTTAGGAAGGCCAGCCCTGGGGCACAACCCAAACACTGCAGCCATGCCACTGGAGTGCCACCAGAGACCAAGGCACTCTTGTGTTCCCTAAGGCTGGGGTCAGACTAGGGTCACCAAAGAATCCTGCAAACCAGAGATTGATTTCAAGGCCCTTCTAAGGCACAGCCAGCAGTGAGTGGCCTTACAGCTCAAAGGCTCAGTTCTCTCTCCAAGAGGTCAGGACATCCCTCCATCCTCCTCAGGGACCTCGATCAGGACCCAGGGCCAATGAGGTTCTTGAGGAGACCTGTCCTCTTAGGGAGACCTGAGGGCTGGGGAACAGCTCCAGTAAGGAGGAGGAGGATCTCCCCACCCTGACCTTCCTCCTGGAACCTCAGCACAACCTGCTGTCCTTGGTGCTGCCCCAGAGCCAAGTCCCCACCACAGGCCTTGTGGGGACTCTGCAGGCTGGGGGACTCAACGAGCTCACTGGGTCACCCCACCCCCCAGAGAATAGGCATCAGCCCAGCCTCCCCAGCAGCTGGCTCTGTGTGGAGGCCTGGCCACCACAGAGAACCTGCCCATGCCCAGGACTGACCTGGGAGTCTTTGGGAGACCAGCCCTAGACAGGGGCTTGTTTACCCTGACAGACCAAAAAGAGAAGGTGTAACACATGTGTCACAGGGAAGAGGATGTTCCACTGCATCCAGTAGTGAACAGTGGGCCAGCTTTCCAGTGCAAGCCCAACAGGAAGCCTAGGGACTCTCTTTAGTCCCAGCACTGATCCTGGCTGACATGGGGGCAGGGAGGAAGGGCAAGGCTATCAGAGCCAGGAGAGGGGTGGCCCTGCGGGGGGTTAGGTAGTGGGGGATTTGGGTCTGGGTGTGCACAGAAGCACCATTGGGATGAAGTATGTAAAATGTGGACAAAGATAGTTTTATGGGAAATATTCATGGTCCACTGTCATCTTGCTCATGTCTGTGTTGCTCCACAGAGTGTTCTTTGGAGGAAAGAAGGATGAGGGCTGTCACAGGTGCTCTGGATTTACAGGTGAACCATGAAATCTTTCCTCCACAAAGACAAGGACTCATCAAGCTACTCTGGGGAGCACACAGATTTCACTATCCCCAGGAACCCCCACATCATCTCCGTCTCTCAAGCCTGCCTGACTAGTGGGCATCTGGGGCATCTCTACCATTATCTGCATCCCCCTACCTTCAAGGGATTTGGAGCTGCTTTTGTGCCTTTCAGCCCTCTGAACACTCAGCAGTTCCTAGAGTGGAGGCTGGTGACAGCCTTTACCTTTAGGGAGTTTCTCTCTGCTTCCCCGAAGTCGCCAGATGACAGGCTGGGATGATCCTACACTCATCCAGGGTGCCCTGTGTGGGTGGCCTGGCCAGAGAGGAAAAGGCTTGGCTGTAGGGACAGGCCTTTCTGCTTCTCTGCCTCATCGATGGGGGAGAATCCACTATTCTCAGTGGGATTATTGCAATGGGCAAAATGGTGGAGGCAGGTGCCTCTTAGTCCCAATGAGGACAGAAAGATGGGAATGGTTGAGAGGAAATTCATAGATGATTAGGGACTTGAGTGGAGTAGTCCATCGTGATTTATTTATTTTTTCTTTTTAAGGCTGCACCAATGGCCTAAGTAGGTTCCCAGGCTAGGGGTCACATCAGAGCTGGAGACACTGGCCTATGCCACAGCAATGCCAGATCTGAGATGCATCTTCAACCTACACAGAGCTCACAGCAATGCTGGATCCTTAACCCCCTGATAAGGTCAGGGATCGAACTGGCATCCTCATGGATACTAGTCAGATTTATTTCCAGAGAGCCACTATGGGAACTCTGAGTATTGCACCTTGTCAAATCCCTGCACCACCCCAATGGCATCAACACCCAGATAGCTTTAGAAAGAGCAAGACCTAAGACTTTACAAAGACCAGGAATAGAGTTCCTGCTCTGGGAAAGAGGCCTAAGTATCCTGCCTTGTTCCAAGGAACCCCCATATGCCAAGAGTGTGGCCAAAAAAGGAAAGTAACAAAACCAAAAAATGAAATAGACTAGGTTTAACATTAAGGTGCATGGACTGCAAATGACAAATTACACTAATGTTCTTCAAACCATAAAAGGAATGAAATAGAAGGAGTTCCTGTCATGGCTCCGAGGTAATGAACACAACTGCTATCTGTGAGGACATGGGTATGATACCTAGCCTTGCTCATTTGGTTAAAGTTCCAGAGTTGCCACGAGCTGTGGTGTAGTGTCATGTAGCTTTGATCCTGCATTGCTGTGGCTGTGGCATAGGATGGAAGCTCAAGTTCTAATTCAATTCCTAGCAGGGGAACTTCCATATGTCCAGAATGAACCCCACCAAAAAAAAAAAGAAAAGAAAAAGAAAGAAAAAAAAGAACACAAAAAGAAAAAGAATGAAATTAAAAATAATTAAATGGAATTTTCATTCAACAGAATCAGCTGTAGCTTACATTTGACCCCTAGTCAGGGAACCTCTACATGCTGCAGATGGAGCCAAACTTGACCAAAAATACATACATAAAATAAAATAAATCAATAGTGGTCTAACGGATGATACATTCATGGAATCAGAGAATTGACTACCATCCACAGGGTGGATAAAGGAGGTTCCTAATTGCAGGGGTAGCATGGCTGCAGCTTGTCTGAGGGAGAGGCAGGTGCTGGGCAACCTTTGCATATGATACACACCAAGGGGAAGCCTGCCCATTGACAACACAGAAAGTCTCATCTCCAAAACTCTCAACATGGAATCAGAGCATTGGCTGAAGGAACACACCTGACAGAGGCTGTGGGCTGCCTGGTCTGGGTTCTCCCTACCAAAGGCCATGTTTCTCCAAGAACAAGGCAAGGAGTAACACTTTTCTAAGTCACAGACATCATATATTAACAATACAGCTATTACAATTGTGCAGGCAAAGGGCTCTGAAGGGAATTTTTAAGTGGGGGGCAGGGAGCAGTTGTGTACGAGGGAGGATTTGGGCCCTCTGGCTTGTAGGTGACCTCTTGTCAGACAGGGGAAGTGACACACCTGGAAGCTGGGTAGTGTTCCAAGGCACTGCCTTCCTTCCTCAAATGGCAGGGATATGGAGGGTTTAAAAGTGGGAGCAGAGCAAAGAGTTATCACCTACTGCCTCCTTACCTCCTCTGCTTCAGGGTGAGGAGCTTCCTGCTTTCATAGAAATTATTGCTAGCACACCGATCATTGGAGATCTTGAACATCAACATTTTACTTCTCAGAAGCACATAGGAGAAATCAAAGATAGCCCATGGGTGTAGCTAAGGGTCTTGTCTTAGGGGAAACTTGCTTAATTGCAGTAGCTGCTTCCTGGTTAACTGGGGTTCGGTTGTACTTCTTCTAGAAAATGATGTTACTAATATTTGAAAAAGAACGTTTGGGGAGTGACCACCATGGCTCATTGGTTAACAAATCTGACTAGGAACCATGAGGTTGCAGGTTCTAGTCCTAGCCTCGCTCAGTGGGTTAAGGATCCAGCATTGCTGAGAGCTGTGATGTAGGTCGCAGTAGTGGCTCGGATCCTGTGCTGCTGTTGCTCTGGCATAGGCCAGTGGCTACAGCTCTGAGTAGACCCCTGGCCTTGAAACCTCCACATGCCATGTGTGCAGCCCTAGAAAATACAAAAAGACAAAAACAAAAGTTTGGCAATCCCATGTTTTGGGAGGTAGCAAGATGGAGTGATGAGATTTCGGTTTCTGAAGTAGTGAGAGGGCAGGGCTGACTTGGGCAAGACAACCTCCCTGCAGGAGAAAGCCTGGCCTTCCTGGGACTTCAGGGTCACTGCCCATAGCCAGGGCTTATGGCTGACAGAGATGGGAAGTGCTGCCTAGTGACTCAGCCACTGGCCTTCTGAGACTTATGGCTGCACCCACAGCTCAGACCCACCCTGAGCAGCAGGAAAGAGGCTGGAGCTTCCCCCACCCTGAGCGCTCATCCCGCAGCCAGCTACTCAACCTGCATCCTGCATGTCACCATGCTGGTTGTAGTCCCTGCCCACAGGGGGCCTGGACTTCTCTGATCATGCAATAAAAAGCACCAAGCCCAAGATCTGGGCCCCTCTCCTGAACGCTGGGTCCGAACAGAGTCTCTGGGTGCTGACCCGGAAAACAATGTGCAATGGCGACCCACAAATTCTCCTACTATTGTTCTGTCTGTGAACTTCCCTTGATAAACACAACTTCAGCAGCATGAATTCATATATTCAGGCAATTCCCTTATGGTTACTGTATAAGTGAAAAGTCTGAGAACTCCCATGTAAAATTAATATTCAAAAGGTTCACACCAATGACACTTGAGGAACCTATAAGATAAACAAATAGTCATTACATTTCACTCCACCGTGTCCAAAGTATAAGCTTCCCCTTGTATAACAATGAGAATGAGAAGTGAGCCTCCAAATATGTGGAAATTGAGATGCACACTTCTAAATAACCCATGGTTAAAGATGACTCTCAAAGAAAAATTTTGAAATGAATAGAACTGAATGCAAAGGAAGATACAGTCCATAAAATGTGATTGGATCCAGATAAACCATTGTGAAGATGGAAACAAATGGCACTAGATGCTTCTACAATACAAAAGAAGAAAGGTCTCAAAATCAATAGCTTAAGTTTTCCTGAAAGGAAACTACAAAAAAACATTGCAATACTAAGCCAATATCTGAAGAACAAATGAACTGACAATGCATTATAATCAAATGGAGTTTATTCTAGGAATACAAGCTTGGTTTAGTATTTAAAAATCATCAGTGTAGTTTGCTGTTATTAATAGATTAAAGAAGAAAACGTACATGGTCACATCAATTACTACAGAAAAAGCATTTGGCAATGTTCAACAACCCATGCATGTTAGAAACTCTCAGAAAACCAGGAAGAACACTCCTTCAACCCAGTACAGAACATCTACAAAATACCTACACTAAGCATCCTACTGAAAGGTGAAAGAATGAATGTTTTCCTCCTAAACTCAAAAGAAGGTCAGAATGTCCTTTCTCATTTCTTCCATTCTACTTAGCACTGCAGGGACTTGCCAATGCAGCATGGCAAGAAAAAGAAATGAAGACATACAGAATAGAAATGAAGAAATATAACTGTCCATGTTCATGGATAGCATGGCTACCTCCACAGAAAATCCCAACAATTCTCTTAAGGTACACTGAAGAGATGGAGGTTCCTTTACCAAAGTCTCAGGAGAGAAGATCAACACAGAAACATTCATCATATTTGTAAATGCTAAAAAGGGACATCTGGTAGCCCAAACCAAAAACACAATGCAATACAGAGCAGTTCCAAAAAATGAAATATTTGGTTATACATATAAGTTTATGGCTGCTCCTGCAGCTTGTGGAAGTTCTCAGGCTAGGGGATCAAAATGGAGCTACAGCTAGCAACCAACACCACAGCAACAGCAACACCATATCCAACTGGCATCTGCACCCTACACTATAGCTTGTGGCAATAAAAGTACCTTACCCCACTGAGCCAGGCCAGAGAGTCACCCCACATCCTCATGGCCACTATATCAGGTTCTTCATCAGGGACCCATAATGGGAACTCTCGTTAGAAATGTTTTGATAGAGGATTTGATTTGTATGATAAAACCCTATAAGACCTAAACAAATGTGTACGCATATACATAGATAATATTCACAGTCTGGAAGACTCCACATAATAAACTGTCCACTTCCAACAGAATTGCTTTTGTCAACATGGACAAGCTTATTATAACATGTATAAAGAAAAGGAGCCAAAATAGCTAAAATTATTTAGAGAAAGAAAATTAAAATTTGAGGCTATTAGGCTCCATATAAAGCCCTATGGAAGATAGATTAGCATTGGTGGAGGAATAGATTCATAGTTTGGTGTACAGGATAGAGAATACAGAAATAGACACATACCAATACAGCAAACTGGAATGGCTTAATACAAAAGTTATAGAGAAGTAGAATGGAAAAGGGATAGTTTTTAACGGATATTGAAATTCTACAAAATGGGGCATAGATTCAAATGCAAATTTCGAGACTTTGAAATTTTTACCAAAAAAAAAAAAAAAAAAAAACTAGGAGAAAAATCTCTGGGTTGTTGGGCTTGATAAAGAGGTCTTACACAGGACAAAAAAAAATTACCCAAAAAAAGAAAAAAATGGAAAATCATATTTCATCAAAATCAAACATTTCCCTATACTGAAATGTCCTTCAAAAGGCACATGCACCCCAAATGTCCCTGAAGCACTGCTTACAAAAGCTATTGACCATGAGAAGTAGGTTGTGAGACCTCCCTCTACAGGCCTTCACAACTTGAAGTTTAATGAAGATTTCATTTTCTTAATTGGCACAGTTCTCCTTGATCTGGAATGATCCAGATCTTTCTCTGAAAGCATCACTGATCAAGAGTCAGGTTTTCCAAATTTAGAAGTCTTCACCTCTCAGTGCCAGGAAGGCTCTTTCTCATGCACTGTGTCCCACATAGAAGGGAAAGTAGACAGACCAGAAATCACTTGAGGTCACATTTGAGTAACAGGAAGAATAGTAGGGAGAACCCTCAGGTATGAGAGTCTACAACCCTATTGTTTGCAAAAAGGAGATCACACTCAAAAGCTCTACAAAATGACAAGGCATAGAATTATGACTCAGATAAAGGAAGAAGAAAAAAAACAGAAAAACAATTAAACGATCTGAAGATTATCAACTTCCACAAAAAAGACCTTAGACTAATGATAGTCAAGATGGCTCAAGAACATGGAAATAAACTGGAGGCAAAGAGAGACAAGTTACAAGAAAACCCAACAAATAGAAGATTTTAAGATTAAGCAAGCAGAGACGAAAAACACAATAGCTGAAATAAAAAAATTCACATCAAAGGAAACAGTAACAGAATGCAGAAGGCAGAAAAATGAATAAGTGAGATGGAAGACAGACTGGTGGAAATCACTGACGAGGAACAGAAGAGAAAAAAAGATTGAAAAGAAATGGAGGCAGTCTATGAGAACTCTGGAACAACATGACATGCACCAACATCTGCATTATAGGGGTACCAGAAGCAGAAGAGAGAGAGAAAGGGCCAGAGCACATAACAAAAACTTCCTTAACATGGGAAAGGAACCACTCACTCAAATCCAGGAAGCACAACGAGTACAATAGAAAACAAACCCAAGGAGGAACACCCCAAGACACATATTCATGAAACTGACCAAAATTAAAGACAAACAGAAAATGTTGAAAGCAGCTAGGGAAAAGAAACACATAACATACAAGCGAAGCCCAGGAAGGTTTTCAACACTACCAAACCAGCTTTACAACAAATACTACAGGAACTTCAAGAGGTGGACATGAAAAGGCCACCACTAAAATAAAAAATACTAAAAACGACACGGCTTACCGGTAAACATATACATATACATATAGTAAAGGCAGGAAATCATCCACACACAAATATGCTGAAAAATCCAGAAAGCATCCAAAGAGGGTACAAATGCAGCATACCAGAGTTGCATTTGCAACTAAGAGACCAACAACTTAAAACAATTTGTATATAGATAGAATCCTATATCAAAACTTCATGGGAACTGTGACCAACAATCTACAATCAATACACACAAAAATAATAAAAAGCAGTCCAAACACAACACTATATAGAGTCATCAAACCACAAGAGAAGAGAAGAAGGGAAGGAAAAGAGGCCAACAAAAACAAATACAAAACAGTTCATAAAATGGTAACGTCATTGGACTAAATGCCCCAACCAAAAGATATAGACAGGCTGAATGGATACTAAAGACCCACATATATGCTGTCTCCAAGAGACTCACGTCAGTTCTAGGGACATATGAAAATTGAAAGCGAGGGGATGGAAGAAAATATTCCATGCATATGGAGTCAAAAGAAAGCTGGAGCAGCAATACTCTTTTCAGACAAATTAAACCTTAAAATAAAGAATATTATAAGAGACAAACAAGGTCATTACATAATGATCAAAGGATCAATCCAAGAAGCATGCATAGGGATGGTAAATACATATGCACCCGAAAGAGGGTTACCTCAAAACATAAGGCAACAGCTGTTAACCTGACCAAGGAGGTGAAAGACTTCCATGCTGAGAACTCTACAACTTCACTCAAGACAGTTAAAGAGGATTCAAAGAAACAGAAAGATGTTCCACACTCCTGGATTGGAAGAATTAATATCATTTACATGACCCTCCTACCCAAATCAATCAACAGATTCAAGGCAATCCCTATCAAATTACCCATGCCATTTTTCACAGAACTAGAACAAACAATCCAAAAATTGATATGGATCCATAAAAGACTCAGAATTGCCAAAGCAATCCTGAGGAACACAAACCAAGCAGGAGGCATAACTCTCTCAGACTTCAGACAATATTACAAAGCTACAATCATCAAGACAGTGTGGTACTGGTACCAAAACGACATACACTCCAATGGAACAGAATACAGAACCCAGAAATAACCCCAGACAACTATGGTCAAACAATCTTTGACAAACGAGGCAAGAATACAAAATCAGGGAAAGATTGTCTCCTCCCCAAGTGGTATGGACAAAGCAGAACAATTCCACGTAAATCACACTCTCATACTAGAACTAGAACACACTCTCATACCATACACAAAAATAAACTCAAAATGGCTTAAAAACTTAAACATAAGAGAAGACATCATAAAACTCCTGGAAGAGATCATAGGCGAAACATTCCCTGACATCAAACATTGAAAGGTTTTCTTAGGTCAGTCCCCCAAAGCAATAGAATGAAAAAACAAAAATAAACCAATGGGAGCTAATCAAGCCCACAAGCATTTGCACAGCAATGGAAAACTTTAAAAAAAGCAAAAAGACAATCTATGCAATGGGAGAAAAGAGTTTCAAATAATGTAACTGACAAGAGCTTAATTTCCAAAACATACAAACAACTTATACAACGCAACAGCAAAAACAAAACAAACAAACAAACAAAACCCAGTTGAAAAATGAGGAGAAGGGGACTGGATTAAGATGGCAGGACAGAAGGAATGGAGTTCACCTGCTCTCTTCAAAACAACAAAATTACCACCAAATGCTGAACAACCTTCAACAAAATGGATTGGAAACTTTCAAAAAAGATATCCTACTCCAAGAAACAAAGAGGAGACCACATCAAGATGGTAGGAAGGCCTATTATGTGATATACACAAGCCCATGAGCATCATGTGGGCAGCACACAGACTGGAAAGGAACTGTGTCACAGAGACCCACCTACAGGAGCGAGAGTTCTGAGTCCCACATTGGATCCCCATACCTGGGGGTATGGCATTGGGAGAAAGAGCCCCCAGAGCATCTGGCATTGAGGGTAGTAGGGCTTCTGTGCTAAAGCTCCATGGGACTGGGGGAGACAGAAACCCCATTCTTGAAAGGTACACACAGGCTTTCATATCCACGGGGTCCCAGACAAAGTAGAGACTCCATGGGAATCTGGGGCAGGCCTGACTGCAGTTCTTGGAGGATCTCCTGGGAAAACAGGGAGTGACTGTGGATCACTGCTGGGGAAGGACACTGGAAGCAAAAGTCTCAGGAGTGCTCACTGGCATGTGTTCCTCTAGAGGTGGCCATTTTGGGAAAATCCGGCCCCACCTATCAGCGCTGAGAAGCCCCAGGTCAAACACGAATCCAGGTGAGATCACAGCCCCACCCATCAGTAAACAGGCTGCCTAAAGACACCCTAATCACACAACTGCCTCTAATCTCACCCAGAGCAAAGACCCATCCTCCAGAGGGATAAGAAGCAGCTCCACCTACCAGTGGGCAGGCACCAGTCCTTTCCATCAGGAAGCCTATAGCAAGCCCCCATACCAACTTCAGCCACAAAGGGTGCGGACTTCAGAAGAAAGAGGGGCTACCACATTGTTTTCTGGAAAAAGGAGACCACACCAAAAACCTATAAAAATGTAAAGGCAGAGAACCATAACCCAGATGAAGGAGAGAGAAAAACCCCAGAAAAACAGCTAAGTGATCTGGAGAGTATCAGCCTCCAGGAAAAAGACTTTAGACTGATGATCATAATGTGATGCAGGGCATTGGAAACAGATGGGAGGCAAAGACTGATAATTTACAGGAAACACTGAGCAAAGAAATACGAAATTTAAGACTGAAGCAAGCAGAGATGAAAAATACAATACCTGAAATATAAAATTCATTAGAAGCAGCCAACAACAGAATACATGAGGCAGAAGAATGAACAAGTGAGGTGGAGGACACACTATTGGAAATCACTGATGTGGAACAGAAAAAGAAAAAAGATTGAATAGATTGGAAGACAGTCTAAGAGAACTCTAGGACAACATTACATGCACCAACATCTGCATTATAGGGGTGCCAAAAGAAGAAGAGAGAGAGAAAAGGCCAGAGAACCTATTTGAAGAGATAATAGGCCAAAACTTCCCTACCATGGGGAAGGAATCACTCACTGAAATCTAGGAAGCACACTGAGTACCATATGAAATAAACCCAAGGAGGAACACCCCAAGACACATATTCATGAAACTGGACAAAATTAAAGACAAAGAGAACATATGGAAAGCATCTAGGGAAAACAAACACATAACATACATGGGAATCCTGAAAAGCTTTTCAGCTGATTTTTCAGCAGAAGCTCTGCAGGCCAGAAGGGAGTGGCACGATATACTTAATGAGATGAAAGGAAAAATCTCCAACCAAGATTACTCTACCCAGCAAGGCTTTCATTCTGATTTGAAGGAGAAAGCAAAAGCTTTACAGACAAACAACAGTTAAGAGCCTTCAGCACCACTAACCCAGATTTACAACAAATACTGAAAGAACTTCCTGAGGCAAAGAAAAGGCCACAACTAGAAACCAAAACACTACAAATGACAAGGATCACCAGTAAAGGCATAGACACAGTAAAGGCATAGACACAGTAAATGTAGGAAATCATCCACGCTTCAATATGCTACCAAATCCAGAAATTGGGAGAAGAGGAGGGTACAAATGCAGGACACTGGAGATGCACTTCCAATTAAGAGACCAACAACTTAAAACAATCAGAGAGAGAGAGACGCCTATCTCAAAACTTCAGGGTAACTACAGGCCAAAAACCTACAATAGATACACACACAAATAAGAGCAATCAACTCAAATACAACGCTAAAGGTAGTCATCAATCCACAAAAGGAGAGAACAAGAGAAGAAGGGAAGAAAAAAGAGCAACAGCAACAAATCCAAAACAGTTAATGAAATGGCAATAAGAACATACAAATCAGTAAATAGCTTACATGTAAACGGACTAAATGCCCCAACCAAAAGATCTAGACTGGCTGAATGGATACAAAAACAAGACCCATACATATGCTGTCTTCAAGAGACCCACTTCACTTTCTAGGGACACATACAAATTGAAAATGAGAGGATGGAAGAAAATATTCCATGCAAATGGCAATCAAAAACGCTGGAGTAATGATACTCATATCAGACAAAATAGGCCTGAAAATAAAGAATATGATAAGAGACAAAGATGGGCATTACATAATGATCAAAGGACCAATCCAGGATCACTTCAATATATAAGGCAACTGCTAACAACCTTAAAAGGAGAAATTAACAACAACACCATAGAGCAGGGGACTTTAACACCCCACTTACTGCAATGGACAGATCATCCGGACAGAAAATCAACAAGAAAACTCAGGCCCTAAATGAAGCATTAGACCAGATGGATTGAATAGAGAGTTATAGGACATTCCATCCAAAAGCAGCAGAATACACTTCTTCTCAAGTGCACATGGAATTTGCTCTAGGAATGATCACATTCTGGGCCACAAATCAAGCCTTGGTAACTTTAAGAAAATGGAAATCATATCCAGCATCTTTTTCCAAACACAACGCTATTCAACTTGAAATCAACAAGAAAAAAATTGCCAAAAACCACACACACACAAAGACATGAAGGCTAAACAACATGCTACCAAACAACCAATGGATCATCGAAGAAATCAAAGAGGAAAACTATAGCAAAAGCAGTTCTAAGAGGGAAGTTTATAGCAATACAAGCATACCTCAGGAAACAAGAGAAAGCTCAAATAAACAACCTAACTTCACATCTAAAGCAGCCTGAGAGAGTGTAACAGACAAGACCTAAAGATATAAGAAGGAAAGAAATAATAAAGATCAGAGCAGAAATGAATGAAATAGAAATGAAGAAAAACATAGAAAAGAGCAATAAAAATAAAAACTGGTTCTTTGAAAAGATCAACAAAATTGAAAAACCCTTAGTCAGACTTATCAAAAAAAAGAAAAAAAAGAGGACTCAAATCCATAAAATTAGAGATGAAAAAGGAGAAGTTACAAAGGACATCACAGAAATACAGAGGATCCTACGAGACTACTACATACCAATAAATCTATACCAATAAAAGGGAAATCCTAGAAGAAATGGACAAATTCTTAGAAAACTACAATCTTCTAAGACTAAACCAAGATGAACTAGAAAAGATGAATGGACCAATCACAAGCACAGAAATTGAAACTGTGATTTAAAAAATTCCAAAAAATAAAAGTCTAGGACCAGATGGCTTCACAGGGAATTCGATTCAAACATTTAGAGAAGAGATAACACCTATTCCTCTGAAACTATTCCAAAAACTTTCAGAGGAAGGAACGCTTCCAAACTCATTCTAGAAGTCCACCATCACCCTGATATCAAAACCAGACAAAGATGCCACAAAAAAAGAAAACTACTGGCCAATATCTCCAATGAATCTAGATGCAAAAATCCTCACCAAAATACTAGCAAACCAAATCCAACAGTACATTGAAAGGTTTGTACATTATGATCAAGTGGGATCTGTCCCAGCAATGCAAGGATTCTTCAATATCCACAAATCAAACAGTATGATACACCACATTAACAAACTGAGGAATAAAAACCATATCATCCTCTCCATAGGTGCAGAGAAAGACTTTCACAAAATGCAACACCCATAAAATCCCTTCAGACATGGGTACGGAAGGAACCTACCTCAACATTCTAAAGGGCATATATGACAAACACACAGCTAACATCATTGTGCATGGTAAAAAGCTGAAAGAATTCCCTCTGTGGTGAAGGATGTCTGCTCTCACCACTAATATTCAACATAGTTTTGGAAGTCTTGGGCATGGCAATCAGAGAAGAAAATGAAATAAAAGGAATCCAAATTGGAAAGGAAGAGGTACAACTCTATTTGCGGAGGCATGATACTATACCTAGAAAATCCTAAAGATGCTACCTGAAAACTGTTAGCATTCATTGATGAATTTGGAAAAGTCACAGAATACAAAATTAATACACAGAAATTCATGGCATTTCTATATACTAAGAATGAACGATCAGAAAGAGAAATTCAGGAAACAATCCCATCAACCATCACATCAATGAGAATGAAATTCATAGGAATAAACCTACCTAAAGAGACAAGAGACCTGTACTCTGAAGACTATAAGACACTGATGAAAGACATCCAAGGTCACACAAACAGATGGAAATACCATCTTTTTGGATTGGAAGAATCAATATTATCAAAATTACTGTACTACCCAAGGCAATCTGCAGATTCAATGCAATCCCTATCAAACTACCAAGGACAGTTTTTGTAGAACTAGAAGAAAATATCTAAAAGTTTGTTTGAAAGCATGAAAGGCTCAGAATAGCCAGACATCCTGAGAAAGCAAAACAGAGCTGGAAGAATCAAGTTCCCTGACTTCAGATTATTCTACTAAGCATCAAAACCA
>ERZ794968.29-NODE-29-length-9409-cov-25.595253_pt1 | contig 9409 bp, 8 predicted proteins | sample MGYA00375745_ERZ794968 | MGnify/ENA primary metagenome ERZ794968 (study PRJEB30138, sample SAMN05968717) | food fermentation metagenome | isolation source: fermented_meat | host: inoculated_fermented_meat_time_3_second_replicate;inocula... | place: Italy | collected...
GTATAATATATGTGTATATATGTGTGTGTGTGTGTCTGTATGACAGGGTCCTTTTGCTGTACAGTTGAAATAGACAAAGCATTGTAAATCAACTGCAATGGAAAACTTAACAATTATAAGGTAAGAGTTCATCTTGAAAAAAAGTAAAAAGGAAAAATAGAAAATTAAATCTTGTCTCCGTATATCTGAGTATATTATTTTTGTCACCTTCATACTGCCATTGTGGCTCCTCTGTTACTGGACTAACCTTTATTATGGGAGTTTCTACATTCTCTTGAAATTCAAGGAACTGAAAGAACAGAGTGTTCAAAGCCAGGCAATATCAAAAGTAAATATCCAGCTCCATTTAAATTTTTCATTTCCTATACACAGTGCCTGCCTTTAGCCTTAACTCTGTCCTATGCAACATTTTGGACATATCTTTACTGAAAGTTCTTTCCCTATTTATCTGAAATTTACCTTTCCCTCAGCATCAGCATTTATCTGGCAAGACTAGCCAAAAAGGGTAACATATTAGGCGCTTAGTAGTGAGCAGTTCTAGAGAGGATGAGAACTTGGACTAGAAACTGAAATGTGCATTTTGGTCCAACCCAAAATAAAATGGCAAAGGGACCCCAAATCTGCAGGATGAAATGTCAATGGAAGAGGCAGGATATAGGATTGAGTGTTTGTGCTTCGTGGGGTTAAGGACAGAAATAAGGGACAAGAAGACAAGTTAATGTACTAAATATCCCAGAGATCTGGTTTTTTTTTTTTTTTGGTCTTTTATTTATTTTCCTTTTTAGGGCCAGACCTGCAACATATGTGAGTTCCAGAATAGGAGTCAAATCGGACCTACGGCTGCAGGCCTATGCACACCCACAGCAATGTGGGATGCAAGCTGTGTCTGTGACCTACAGCATAGCTCAAGGCAACACCAGATCCTTATTTCACTGATGGAGGCCAGGGATCAAACCCACATCCTCGTGGATACTTGCCAGGTTCGTTTCTGCTGAGCCACATTGGAAACTCCTTGTATTTCTAGGATTTAAAAAATCAACTACCCATGAAATGCATGTGCACCTTGAGAGAGTGCCAGTATTTTATCCACCAATGTCCACTCTCCTTTTGGACAAAGCCAATCCCATCTAAGACCTGGCCTGCAAGCCCTGCTTATAAGCTTGTGAATTTCCTGTCTGCATCCCATAGCCTTCCACTTTAGAATCTAGGCTCATCATTACCTATGGTCCCATCTGCATCCCTTAGAAAACAAAACAGAGACACAAATGAGAAACAGTTCTCTGACTCTTATTTTCATGTTGGGAATTAATGTCACCTTATCACTCTCCTAATGATATGAATGAGTATTCATGTTTTGTGTGGTGAGAAGAGAGGACAATTAGGAAACTTATCAAGGGAGATGAGGGGTGAAAACCTAATAGGACTGCAACCAAATCTCTTGGGAGGTGAAATTCATTCTCTGCTGTAGCACCACTACAATTCCTACTGATGTTAGGGTGTCGGGGAAGGCAAGAGAGGTTTATAAGGAGTGTCCCACATTGAGAAAAAGACTTGGGAAGATGCTTCAGAAGCTTCTTACCCCTTGCAAAGAAAAATGGACTCAAAAGAGAGTGAGAAGCTGAGGTGAGAGGATTTCAAGCAATATCATGGTGAGCTTTCTATCAAGTACCTCTTGATGGGGGATTGAAAAAATAAACAATTTGGAAATATTTCTCTGTATTTGAGCTCTTATAATGAAAATTTTAAATGTTTTTCAACCAATAACTTCATATAAGAGGATTGGTGAGGCAAGCATTGTACCCAGGCTCTCAAGAAGGGCAGGCTCCTTGTTGTCTCCTCCCCTTGTTCAGCCATTCAACCGATTATTTATAAGATCCTCACTCATAGCTCTGATATAGTATTTGAATGCATCTTCTCAGGGACCCTGATAGAAAATCACATTGTGGAAAAGTGACATTCCCAATCTGCAATCAATTTTTGTTTACTACCTCAAAACCCTACATCCTAGAGGCAGAGATAATCAAATTAGCTGAAATGTAATTAGGGAAAACCAGTCATGCATGTGGGTGTCTCAATGTCTTTTGGACCCTTATCTCTGATTATTCCTGCAGAGAGCTTCAGGGCAGGCACTGACAGCTGAGGAGAAACATCTCTGGAAATGGATCACAAGCATCAGAAGACAGGTAATCTCCCACTTGCTGATGGAAATTTAAAGGCACTGAGAGATTCCAGGTTTGTGTCTTGTGGACGTTTCAAGTCTGTGCCCTTGGGAGCTCTGGGTGTTGTTAGATGTAAGGGCTCATGAGAGGTATCCTGTTGATGAAGAAATGCTCCAACGTTGCAGCTAACCGGAGAACGGTCCTGATGGTTCACATTTCTTTGCAAAGTATGACAATGTCAGGTCAGTAAGTTGAATCTGCTCCTATTTATTTGTTGGTTGATTGCCAACGGAAATTCTGTGATGTAGTCAAAGAAGTAGGGAGGGAGAGTACAATTGTTCCCAAAGTACCTGCTGTGCTATAATTGGCCAAGATTGTCAAGTTTACTTCACAAGGATAACCAAAACCTTACAAAGGAAACACCTATGAATCAACCTTTATTGAAAAACTTCCATGCATTAACTAACTACACTGAGAGCAAAACATTCGAGTAGAACAAATGCATTTGGAAAAGCTCTAGGCATGGAAACAGGAGAAAGTTCTCTCAGAGTGTTTTCCATGTCTACAATTCATTGCTAGAAATTCTTTTTAATGGAACCCTAAGGCTTGCTAGGTAAAAGGACCTAATATTTCTAGAAAAAACAGTAAGCAAAACTAAGGAACTGCAGCCCAAAGGGCATGAATGCCCTTGGCCCAAATTGAGGATACCGTGCTTAGGCTGGAGCTCTCCAAACTCTTTCATGGGGATCATATCTAAATGGACGGTTTTCAAGTTTGCAATTTGAATGTGGGAGATCATCTCACAAGAGACAGGTTGAAGAGGAGAAGGTCAGAAAGATCGCAATGAGAAGACATATCAAAAAAACTCCCCAGAGGATGCCAATTCTCCATTATATTCCTCTCTTGAAAGAATTCCTGGGCTAGGTATTCACACATCCCACGCCAGCAAGCATGCACATGTCCACTAGTGGCTAGGGCTGTCAGGTGCAGGGACTACCCTCCACCAACCGCTCCTAGCATCTGTTGAGGCGGGTCTGCTTGGGAAGCCAGTAGTGCATGCATGAGGGCAGAGGGTGGTTTCCCAACGGGTGGCCCGCCTGGGGGTGGGGCCAGTCATGGCGGCCTTTCTGCTTAATTCTGTGAAGGCCCTGGTAAGGCATATGGGGACTTTTCACGTGTTGGGTGTGAGCCCTCAGCACTCTTTTTCACTCTGTAGGATATCTGGGCCCTCCTCTGTGTGGGTTCATGCCAGCATGGAGTTAAGGTCCGGAGCAGTGTTTCCACCACAGTTTATTGGCAGCACTGTGGGTCGGGCTGCATGAAGACTTGAGTGATTGCAGGGCCTCCAGAGGCAGGTGCATAAAGTTTGTGGGCCATTCAAATGTGTGCCATTCCAGCATGCAGTTCTCAAGAGTAGGAAAGCTAGACAGAAACATTTCCAATTGGAAAACCCTCATGCACTTCCCAGGAAGTAGCGCAGGTCACTGGAAAATCAGTGAAGAGCCAAGGTACATGATCATAGTTTCATTGGTGTCTCCTTCAGAACATAAAAATTACTGTCAATGCTCATATTCAAAAGGCATGCTTGGGTCCATGGTGGGGACAACTTTCCTGAATGTAGTGCTCACCATCTCTTTGTAGTCTGATGTAAATCATGAATGATGCACAAGCCTAGATGGGGTTCATACATATTTAATAGGTTGTTGGGAGTCTGGTGGGTGGTCAGATATCTGGGTTGGTTAGGTCTATGGATATGTGTGTATAAGGGGAGTTCATGCCTGTGTTTTGGTGAACGTTTTTAAGGGTGAGTGTTATATTTGAAGGGTTTTGAGATGTAACAGAGGCACACTCAAGGAGTTGGTGTTTAGGTGTTTGTAAGTTGGTGTTCAGGGGAATATTTGGCACATGGTGTTTTCACCCATGAGTTTTGGGATTGTGTGTCTAATGGTGGACTTGGATTATCTGCCTATGCATAAGGGCCATGTTTGGTCATTACGGGGGTCTGTTTGTTTGGGTGTACAATCCATTTATGTTGTATATGTGGGGAATGTAGTGAAACTCCGTGGCTGGGACTTCAACCCAGCCAAAATTGAGAGTGGGACTTGAATCAACCTGCACGGTAGTTTGGCACTTGAACCCAGGATCCCAGGTTAGGAGTGGACTGGAACACAATGATTATTTTTTTTTCCTTTTTTTTGATATTATCTGCCACATGTGGAGGTTCCCAGGCCCAGGAATGAATGCCACAGCAGCGATCTGGATGGCTGCAGTGACAAAGTTGGATCCTTAACCTTCTGTGCCACAAAAGAATGACTCAAACTCCTCAAAACCACTGTCTTTTAAGGAAAAACCTCTCTCCCAGTGTCAGGACTCATGAAGCTCAGGCTTTTCTGACTCATTGCAGAATGAATTCAGCTTGAGACAAAGCAGCAGGCAATGAGCGAGCTTTTTAGCATAAGACACTTGTGAGAGAGAGAGAAGTAGGCTGGCAAGGGAGCAGAGCAGCCCCAAGAACCAAGAGAGCTCCATTTCTATAATCCAAGGAAAAGAGGAGAAGGGAGAAGTCTGCCTTCTTCCTCATTTGGGGGCAGATGTCAAGGCTTACATCTTTTGTCCCTCACTTTGCCCCTACATGGCTTAACCAGGTCAGTCAACAATGCTATTGAAGTCCTGTGTGTATTACCAGGAGTGTGGTAACATGTACAATATGGCAATTCATCTCAGGTTTCCAGCTAATGTCCCCATTTACCTAGTTTTGTCCCCTGTCATCTATATTTCTGTCTTGGGTATGTGAAAAAATGCTGCTTTTCAAGGACTACTAACTCCATGACTTCATGCAACAGGATTTACTCTTCCTATGTGTTGTCCTATGTTTTAAGTATGGGGGTTTGTGGCTTCAGCATGTCTGACACATACAGGCCCCTGGTCTTCCTTCAAGTTAGTGTAGATCATAGCTGGGTTCCATTCCTTGAGTGCTCCTCAGCTTACACCAGTTCCCCAAACTCTGTTAAACCTTGTCTTTCACCCCCAGTGGGACTTTTCATGTATTTTAAGTATCCGAATCTATCCTTATCTTTAGGATGATTATTTGTGTATTTGTAGCATGTTGTATGCTTCTTGGCTTTTCTGTGTAGCAGTTTTTCAGGAGCTGTGTGTGTGTCTTTTGATGTGTTTAGGGCAAGTCTGAAACTTTTATGAGACTGGTGAATATTCCATAGGTGGCTGTCCTGTGTTTCTGTGCTTCTGTATTTGCATGAAGGCTGGGGGGAGTGTGATTTTATGTATATGCAGAGCATGTATTATATGTGTATTTGGAACCAAATGCATAGGGGTTATACGTTGCCATATTTGTAATGTCCTGGGTAATTGTGGGTATATTTGGGGCTTGTGGAGAGGAGTTGTGTGTATGAGTTTGTGTGTGTATTCAAGGGGCATGGTCATTTGGTAGAATATTTGCTGGGGCTATGCACTTGTATTTTTCAGTAGGGACATTTTAGGCCTAAATATTTGGGGAAGTGCACATGTGTGTTTCTTTGTTATTTATTATTTATTTATTCATTTATTTTTTTTTCCGCTGTACAGCATGGTGACCAAGTTACGCATACATGTACGCACAGGTTTTCATCACATTGTTGTGTGGCAATGTAAGTATCTAGACAGAATTCTTAATGCCACACAGCAGGATCTCATTGTACATCCATTCCAAGATCAATAGTTTGCACCTGTTAACCCCAAGCTCCCAATCCCTCCCACTCCCTCCCTCTCTCCCTGGGCAGCCACAAGTCCATTCTCCAAGTCTATTATTTTCTCTTCTGTGGAAATGTTCATTTGTGCTTTATATTAGATTCTAGTTATAAGTGATGTCCTATGGTCTTTGTTTTTCTCTTTCTGACTTATTTCCCTGAGGATGAGAGTCTCTAGTTCCATTCATGGTGACACAAATGGCCTCATGTCCTTTTTTATGGTTGAGTAGGATTCCATTGTGTATGTATACCACATTTTCCCAATCCAATCATCTGTTGATGGACATTTGGGTTGGTTCCCATGTCTTGGCTATTGTGAATAGAGCTGTAATGACCATGCAGGTGCATGTGTCTTTTTCAAGGAAAGTTTTGTCCGGATGTATGCTCAAGAGTGGGATTGCGGGGTTATAGGGTAGTTCTAGGTATAGATGTCTAAGGTACCTCCATGTGGTTCTCCATAGTGGCTGTACCAGCTTACATTCCCACCAACAGGGCAGGAGGGTTCCCTTTTCTCCACACCCCCTCCAGCATTTGTTATTTGTGGACTTATGAATGATGGCCATTGTGACTGGTGTGAGGTGGTATCTCATGGTCGTTTTGGTTTGCACTTCTCTAATAATCAGGGATGTTGAGCATTGCTTCAGGTGCTTGTTGGCCATCTGTGTATCTTCCTTGGAGAAATGTCTCTTCAGGTCTTTTGCCCATTTGTCCATTGGGTGGTTGGCTTTTCTGCTGTTGAGTTGCATATGTTGCTTGTATATCCTAGAGATGAAGCCCTTGTCCATGGCATTGTTTGAAACTATTTTCTCCCATTGTGAAAGTTGTCTTTGTGTTTTCTTGCTGGTTTCCTTTGCTGTGCAAAAGCTTGTGAGTTTGACTAGGTCCCATTGGTTTATTTTTGCTCTTCTTTATGTTGCCTTGGGAGAAGGACCTGTGAACATATTCATGAGGTTGATGTCAGAGAATGCTTTGCCTATGTGCTCTTCCAGGAGTTCGTATGTGTGTTTCTAATGGAGAGATGAGGTTCTGTGTTTATTCAGGGGAGTTGGAGACTTGCATTGATGTGTAGGAGAAATATGGGCTATGGTTATGTGTTAGTAGATGCAGGTGTGTGAGCTGGCTCCTCTTATCATTTGATAGATGGAAGTCATTTCATATGTGGTTTTCTGGAGATATGTCCATGGGTCTTACTTGCATATCCATGTTTGTAGGTCTATCACCAGGTGCATGACTGCCCAAGTCTTGTTCGCATGGCTTGGAGTTGTTAGGAGTGTGCAAAGTATGTTCCTTTGGAGAATGCTAAGGTGTTATGTGTTTGTTGCTAATGTGTTTGTTAATAGGTACTAAGAGATGGTCTGTCTGTGTCTATCCAGGGGAGGGTAAAAACATACATACATTTGACACACATACACTTAGAGTGCCCTTTGGTGTCTATGTTGGGGGAGGAGGAGGGTGGTTGTATTTTGAAGAGGTGGCATCACGCCTAGTGTTTGGGGCATCTGTATGTCCAAGGGTTGGGAATATCTGTATGTGTGTGTCCATAGGTGTTTGACATTTGTATATGTATCTTAGTCAGTGTAGGCTAATTGTGGCTGTGTGTGTATTTGAGTTCCTGGAGCTTATGTGGTATGTATTCTGAGAGGTGTGAGAAGTCTGTGTGTTTGGAAACCAAGAAACGGTGTAGGCTGTGTGTGTGTTCAGGAGTCCTGGATTGGCTGTGTTTTAGGGCTATGGCATGGCATACGGGCTATGCATGAGACAACTGAGGACTTGCTGGTTTTCGTGAGCCTGTACATGTAGGTATTCCACATGGACAACTGGTTGGTAGGTAGGTTGCACCTGTTTTATTCAGGCCCATGTTTTGGATGTGTATAGAGTTGGAGTGTTACCAGCTAGAGTTCTTGGCCTTCCTTAATCAAGAGCAGTTGATAAGATGCTGGAGGAGAAACTCAGTGAAGGCTTTATTCAGGACACCTGCTTCAGCATAGAGGCACTGAAGCAATCACCAGGTTCCCTCGTTCACCTTCTCACTGAGTAGCGGTGAGCTAGTTCCTTCTATGGGGTGAGGATAGGGGCATGTCCAGGGATTGGGCCGGGGGGTGGCTGAGGGGGCTTGCCCACCCCACCCCTTTAGTGTGGTGCATGTAGGGGGCATGCATAGTCCTCTGCTTTTGCTCTCTGTTCTTCAGAAGTGGCAGTTGTATTTTTCTCATGATTTGTCCGCAATGTGCAAGCAGAGTTCTTTCTCATTGTTTATACTTTTGCTGTATTTTGTTCCCCAGGAGATGTTTGTCCAGGTGCATTCCCTGCAGCCACTGCAGCCACCGCAGCCAAGGGTGCCAGGTCCCAACCTGTCTCAGTAGGAGAGGCAGTGGAAAATTCCAGGTGAGTAGGAATTTGTCTGTAAAACTTTAGAATTTGTGTCTATTGAGATATGTAAACTTAGGCGGTCAGTTTGTATGGTGATTCACACTGAGGATTAAAAGGTACATGTGTGCTCAGAAGACACACACACACACACACACACACATACGTATGTGTGATGTCCTTTGCTTACATCCCCTGGTGGGTGTTGAGGGTCCTCCTCAGAGTGTAAGTGGATTGTGTGCACATGCATATATGAAAGGGCACTGGAACTGGTTCAGACTAGCTTGGGATAATCGGCTCTGTGTTCGGTTACCTCAGCTTTGTAATTTGAGTTTGCTCATGTTTGGAATATTCATACCATGCAGATATCACATCTGAAATGTCACCTGAGTTTCTTGAAGAGCTTCAAAAATGCATTTAGAGCATATCACTCATCTGTGTGTTATGACTTAATTATGTGGCAAGCCAGAATATTCAGGCATCATTGGTGTGTGTGTATATCACATTATATTTGAATTGTGAGTGGGGCATCCTGGGCGATGTGCCATTTTATGTGTGCCTTGGCCCTTCATTCTGAATCACAGCATTGCTCCTCTCAGGTTGATTCAATCTTTAGGGTCAAGAATTCCTCCCTCCAAATGCTGGTGAATTCCAGTGGAAATCATGTGGATGGATTTAGGGTATCTGTACCTTAGGCAGGGACACACCTTCAGCATTTGTATGGTCCTAGAATCTGGGGCCCTAGAAGGGTGAGGCTGATTGCAGATCACTCTCTAGCACAGAACCTTCTCAGGTGTGTGGTTGGCCGACAAGCAGCAGTCAGGAAGTCGTGGGGATTCATGGATAAGAGGTAAGGTGGGCAAGTGTTCTCCCAGGAAAACCCCCTGAGAATCAGTTGGGCAAGCACAGGTATTCCTGGCTCTTCTGTGGCACAGCTGGTAGGCAAGGACACCGTGCACATGGGGTCCAGATGGTTCAAGTCTCTAGAGCCATGTGTCCCTGTGCCCAGTTGCCCCAGTGTGGTGGGAACTACTGTTGGTCAGGCTGGTAAGCTGTATGAGCAATTCTCCACCACCATATCTCTGTGGAAACCTAAGTCCTCAGGGATAGGCAGGACCTCTAGGGTCAGTGAGCTGACAA
>ERZ794968.31-NODE-31-length-8889-cov-6.677722_pt1 | contig 8889 bp, 4 predicted proteins | sample MGYA00375745_ERZ794968 | MGnify/ENA primary metagenome ERZ794968 (study PRJEB30138, sample SAMN05968717) | food fermentation metagenome | isolation source: fermented_meat | host: inoculated_fermented_meat_time_3_second_replicate;inocula... | place: Italy | collected...
TAGATTCCAGTTATAAGTGATGTCATATGGTATTTGTCTTTGTCTTTCTGGCTCACTTCACTCAGGATGAGATTCTCTAGTTCCATCCATGTTGCTGCCAATGGCATTATGTCGTTCGTTTTTATGGCTGAGTAGTATTCCATTGTGTATATATACCACCTAAATTCCACCTTCAGTGAAATGGTTCTTTGGGGCACTACTACACAATCTTCTCAGTCCTAACAAATTTGCTACTCCTTGCCCCAAACAAAAAAAAAAAGAGATTTAAGTATTTTAGGAAGAAAAACAATTATAAAAACAGAATCTCTTAAAATCTTAATTCTAAACTTAGATATTTTGAAGTTTGCTATCTATAACTCTTTTATTTTTTGTCTTTTTGCCTTTTCTAAGGCCACTCCTGCAGCATATGGAGGTTCCCAGGCCAGGGGTCTAATCAGAGCTGTAGCCACCCACCTGCACCACAGCCACAGCAACACAGGATCTGAGCCACATCTGTGACCTACACCACAGCTCACGGCAATGACGGATCGAGGCCAGGGATTGAACCCACAAACTCGTGGTTCCTAGTTGGATTTGTTAACCACTGGGCAATGATGGGAACGCACATAATTCTTTTAATTGATAGCTTTCTTGATTAGCATCTCAATAAAATCTAAATTTTTAGGGTTACTTCTCATTATTTAGTCATCTGAAAACAGAAGTAACAGTTTCAATATATGTATAGATATTCTGCAACACAAAAGCACTGAGAGCAAGAATATTTGTCAAAAATAACAAAACAATGGTTCCTGGCATAAAGTATGTTTTTTTTTTCTTTTTATGGCTGCACCCACATCATATGGAAGTTCCCAGGCCAGGGATTGAATCTGAGCTGCAGTTGTGACCTAAGCCAAGGCAATTCCCACTGCTCTTGGAATCAAACCTGACACCTCTGCAGCAACCCGAGCCATTGCAGTTTGATTCCTAACCCACTGGGCTATGGTGGGGACTCCCACAAAGTATGTTCTTAATAAATAAATGTGTGTGTGTGTATATATATACACTTTTTTTTAACAAGCACTAAAAAATACAGAGGAAAAACAATGATTATCTTCACATATCTTTATGCTTTCTTGCTTGTGAGACTTAGGTTCTTCACTCAATTTAGCAATTTATTTTTCTTGTCCACATTTAATTTCCTCAATCTCTGCCAATTTAGATTTTTCATTTACTAGTTCTTTTTCAGTGACTATAGAAAAATAACTTATTAAAAAAATAATTTTAACTACTTAACTGAAAATTAACAAAAATGACTGCTACTGTTTATGACTGTCTCTGCCCCTTTAACCTAAGTTAACTTGAGCAAATTACCTACCTTCTCTTGTTCCTGTGTCCTTGTTTATACAATATGAACAATAATAATGTTATAAGGACTAAATAGTTAATACTATAAAGTAAATAGTGTCTGGCCAAACTTGAGCTAAAACACCTTCTTATGCTTATTAATATTATTACTCTCACTATCTTTACATAAGGCACCTAAAGAGGAGAACTATATGTCTAATCTAATCTCTATACCACATAGCTCCTTTTAATCCTCATTTTATAGGTAAAGGGACAAAGGCTTAGAAAAGTTCAATAATCTATTAGAAGTAGAACCAAAACTAAAACAAGAGCTGCATGATCTCATGCCCTTGTAATTAAAGGCCTGTAAACTATAGTTCTGTCAGAATTTTCTAAACTTGTGGCATAAGTCATAAATTTCATTCCAGCTTCACCGGTCCCATCCCCACAAAAACATCCCCCTAGTTTTTAGTTGAAGATAATTTCCAGGAACTGCACAATTAACAGATATACATACAAGTGCGCACACACACACACACACACACACACACAAATACCTTCATAAATTGTACACTTAAGAATATTCTATCCACTGATGGAAATACATGATCTCAGTTATGAAACCAAAAATCAAATGTTTCTTAGAATCTGCATTTATCTTTTATATAGAAATATAACTGATCATTATGTGTACTGGTCATATAACCAGTACTTTCAACTTTATAACTTAGCATCATTTATATAAAATAAACCCACACTTCCTCTTAGAAAAAAGCTGGTTATTAATATTAAGAATTCTTAACACACTCAATTATTCCTAGACCTTTCATACCTGATTTCTATATCCAGAGGATAACATGTTATATGAGAAATAATTGAGGAGCTATAGTATCTTTTTTTGAATAACCAAGGGTCTATGATATAAAAAAACAGACTCCTTTGTATAACTAAAAAGAGCAATAAGAAATGGCAAGGAAGCTGTAAAGAATAACCTCCTAGGATTAGAATTACAGTCACCAAGAGTCTCTTATTTATAACCTTGATGCCCATCTTAGCTGTTGAATATAAGGTGATGCCTTTACTGGTTAAGAGGTTTGACTAGATGATCTCTATGGCCATTGTAACTCTGAAGATTCTAGATTTAGTTAGAAAATAAAATACCTTTTCTTTCTGAACATCTTGTAGTGGTTTCTACTGCTCCTTCAACTGCTCTTCTTTCTTGGCTGAATCTTGCTCCAAAGAAGTCCTGGCAGTCTTCAGTTCTCGAATCAGTTTATTTTGGTTTCCAATTTGATTCCTGTTTGAAATCAAGCCCTCCTATGCTAGAGAAAGCGTCTCTTTCACAGACTTATAAAAAAATTTCCCCAGATTATTATATGTCATTGTTTAGTAAATTTCTATAGAAACATAACAGTTAACATATGCACAGTAGAAAGCAGTACACTCTAAAAAGATAGTATGTTATGCCCTTGAGCAAGATAATATACAAACTCCAAAATGCCTGTGGTTTAAATAGCTGCCTATAACATTGTAAACTCTCACAAAAACCTAATGACTAAATCTTTTAAAATCAAGCTCAAAATCTGTGCTACTATTTTCTGAAGATGCCAAGACATACTCTTCGACTTTGCCTCTAAATATTCATTTGTGTCATTCAGCAATACACTGCTATATATTCCTTTTCCTGGCTGCAGGCCAGGATATTTTCATCTGCTCAGGATCTTTTTACGTTGGAGAACTCCTTCTCTCATTTAGTGGTTTTACTGGGGCTACTTTAACCCACTGACTCCCACCAGAATAAGCAAATTCCTGAGTAGAACAAATACCAAACCTGATCCTGGAATACCCTAAACACATAGTAGTGTAGCCACAAAGGAATTTCTGCATTATTCTGTGGTAGCTTTTTTTGGTCCAAAAATTTTTCTTTTTTCAAAATAAAATTTTAGAAATTTTAGTTGTTACTTATTCTTGATATCTGATGAAATGATATAAGGAATAGTATTAGGCTAACAAGGTTTATATTTAATTTTAAACTTACTATCCTAGAATTCTCACTTCATTCACGGTACAAAATCTATAGTTAAATTCCATTTCTATGAACTTTCTTGACAAGAAAGAATAACCTACAGCATGGCCAATTTGGAATACCCAGTCACAAACTTTAGTATTTCATTAATAATCCAGCAGATGGGGCTAAAGGCATAGATCAAGCCAGCCGGACTTGCATTTCACTGGTGTCTAGATACACCACATGCCCACAGATGGCACCCCTGACTTGGGTGTCATGTTACATGGTTCTGAACTTCTTCCTTTTCTCTCTTGTACACAAGATTATTTAACAAATACGATGCTGTGTGGGAGAAATTGACAGAACACTAAACCAACTATAATGGAAAAAATAAGAATCATAAAATTGAAAAAATCACGGAAGCAAAAGAATGGCCAATAACCATCCTTTATTCTGACCTATACATTTGATTTGAATGTTCCTAGGAATTCCTTTTATTAAGTAGTTCAGATAACTTCTCACTTTGGAAGGAATTAAATGTCAATACTTCTATTAAAAAAAATTTAGTGAAATGATGGTAAAAGAATCATGAATCAGAAGAGCTGAGATCCAGTCACAGTTCTGTTATTGTGCAAACATTAGGCCTGTCACCAGCCAAGCAGGGCTTCAGTCTCACAGGCAGAAGGAAGCTTTGGAAGAAAGATCTATTCATGGCCTCTCAGCAGTTGTAAAACTCCATGGCAGCCTTAGCCCTCTGTCTTTCTCTTCTTCCCATATTTACATTTGCATTCTTTCAGGTATAAAATTAGAACAAGACATAACATTTTAGACAAAAATAGTTGGCTTAATGAAAAAATACTGATTTAAAAGATCTAAGACTTGTTGTTATTCTCATGCGTAAATAACATACATATGAAGAAAAAGTGTGATTTCTGTAGATCTTTTACAGTCAGTCTTTAGATATCATCTTCTCTGTCACCAAATAGTCCTTCCAGTTCATCTGCATTTCCCATCCTTCCTCCTACCAGCTCAAGCCACCATCATCTTCACTTGGACTATGGCACAGTCTCCTCTGTCTCATCCCCACATTCACCCAGGTTCCCCTACAATCCATCCTTATCCTGCTGCCAGTTATTGGCCTAAATAAAATACAAATCCTTGCAAATCCTCCTTCTTTTAGGATAAAGTCCAAACTCTTCCACCAACCCTCCCCAACTTTCAATAGTGTTCTAAAGGGAAAAAAAATAGTAATTTAAAGCTACTTAGAGAATACAGCAAGTAAGATGCTTTCTAAATGTCGAGGTGGTATTTTTTTCCTTAAAACAACTTGTTGATTTTGAACTTGATATATATAAAATATCTATTGTTGGCCCTATGAAAATTCTTTTACCCAATCTCCTGTTTCTTTGTCAGATCATTAGTCACCAACAATTCCTTCACCTCCTCTCTACCTATATGTTATTCATCCTTTTTGTTTCATTGTCTCTCTCCCATTAATCTCTTCTGTTCCAACCTTTTTAACCCCAGTCATAATCAATTCACACCTAGACTGCTGGAGTTTATGGAGGAGGAAGGGAGACAGCCTCTTTAATCTCCATGGCACTAATTTACCTCAGGTCCAAACTAAGCTGTCTTTAAACAACTTCCAGGTTAAGTTGCCTACAAATTTTTTTTTTCATTTTATTCCTCTGCTTAGATGACTCTTCTCCTCTCCCCCAAATATAAACTCCAGTCATCCCTGCTAGGCATCTAAGATACTTCACAATTTGAACCCAACCTTTTAAACTTCCAGACACCAACCATCACTCTGGCAAGACAATTATGTTGACTCCCAGCTTTGCTGGTTCCTGCTGCAGCACCTTTTCTCAAATGTGCCCCTGAGTGAACGGATCTCTCTCAGGACTCTGGGTATTCAAATTCTTAGATCCTTCAGGACCTGGTCAAGTCCTACCTCCTTCATAAAGCCTTCCCTAAAACAGCTTATGAATAAAACATAGTATATTTATGTATATTATAAATATTCTGTGATTTGACAAAATTTGTCAATAAGGCACTTTATACAAAGAAACAAACAAACAAAAAACCATACACATTAAAGGATCAAAAAGCATAATATTTCACCACGACAAAAAAGAGGACTGGCTAAGTCTTCTTTGAGAGAATAGAAATGTTCCATCTCCTGTAGAGAACTGATAACTTAATGCTACATAAAAATTATTTACCTTTTTTGTATATCATTCATTTTAATGATACTTTATCTAATCAAATAGTATTGCCAAGGACAAGGTATCCAGATATGTTTAGATAATTAAGGTTAAATTTACTTTGAGTTATAATCTCCCGATTTTAACCATTATGCATTCCAATAGTCTTGGGAAGTTAACAAATCCATAAAATTAAAGTCAGTCTTTCTTGAGAAGCAACAATAAAATTGCTTCCATTTTCACAAGTGGTTTACATTGAAAACTCCTTGGATTTTCTAACAGCAGTCCTTTATAAGTTATTTTTTTTACATAGGCAGCAAAGTCCTTTGATAAGCTAATACGACAGTTAACATATTTCCAAATTGTTTCACTATTAAAAGATACATTTGTATGGGGTTTTGTGGTTGTTTTTAAATGGCCACACCCATGGCATATGGAAGGTCCCAAGCCAGGGATTGAATCTGAGTGGCAGCTGTCCTTGAACCCCCTGCTCCAGGCCAGGGATCAAACCCATGCCTCCCCAAGGCACTGCAGTAGAATTCTTTTTCTTTTCTCTTTTCCTTTCTTCCTTCCTTTTCTTCCTTGCCTTTTTAGGGCTGCACCCATGGATATGGAAGTTCACAGGCTAAGGGACAAATCAGGGCTACAGTTGCCAGCCTACACCACAGCAACACGGGACCCAAGCTGCATCTGCGACCTACACCACAGCTCATGGCAACACTGGAACCTTAACCCACTAAGAAAGGCCAGGGATCAAAACCTCACCTTCATGGATACTAGTTGGGTTTGTTACCACTGAGCCACGACACGAATTCCCACAACTTATTTTTTAAAAAGCATATTTCTCCAAAAATAATTCAAAAGAAAACAAGTATGATATTCCACAAATACTAACATTCCCTGCCCATCTGGGTTCAGATCAATCATTTAATATTTATCAATAACATAGTGAGTTTTTATGATACCTTGAGATCTTGCTTGTGGCAAGAAGTTCAGATTCCTTCCCATAGAAATCAGACTGAAGCTGCTTTAAATTTTCCTGATTTTTTTCATAGGCATTTTGTAACACTGATATTTTCTCTTTCTCTGCTGCAAGTTCCTGTGCTGCTTGTGTTGACTGCTGCTGTAGTTTATTCTCAAGTTCTATCTGAAACATACAAGTTATTTAAAACAGTATGCATACAAAAATCCAGTTACAAATACAGAATGAAATCCAATAACTAAGATTCCTGAGAACAAACTAAAGTTATGTCTTAAAATTCTACTGTAATAAAGAGTATCTTACTTAGAAATACAAAATTAAAGAATTACAAAATCTGACAAGTCCCAATTAAAAAAAGAATTAAGTAAAGAAAAAAATATTTTCACTGGTAAGTGTCAAGTACCAAGGTCTCAGGAGACTGAGAGTAACAACTACTTTCTGATGGAAGATAGAGTGCTATGCATGCTTTAGAAGATGCTGAAAGTTAAGGTTGAACTAGAGGAATTTTCTGCATGAAAGAATTTCAAAGCCATTACTGAGCTCAAGTGTATTGTTTCTGCTCCCTAAAATTCAAGAATGACCCAAGAAATTTCTAAGGGCATGTTCATTAACATCAAGGCAGAAAAAGAAATGAAAATCCTGCAAAGGTCCAACTCCTCTAAACTTGTTTTCAGTCTTTAAGAAGATTCAAGAGATGTGCACAAATTATGATGTAATTAGAAGATATGTATGTATAGTATGAGAAGAAGCACTTGGCTTTTAAAATAAACTTACTACTTCCATGAACCTGCTGTTGAATTTATCAGCAACCTTTTTGTTCCACAATCCAATATTCATGTTCTTGTCCACATCTTACTGAACATTCCAGCAGTCCTTAAAATAGCTGATGATGGTCCCTGCTAGAAACATTTCTTGAACCTGGTTTCCAAAACATCTTGTGTTTTAGGTTAACCTATTACCTCACTGGTTATTCTTCCTTCCTAAAATCTCTTACTACTGCCTTTGATCGCTCTGTAGTACAAGACCCCAGGGTTCCATCCCTAGGCTGCTTTTATTCTATAAACAGTCTCTCTTTAGAATATCCTAACTAGACTCATAGCTTTAAGTACTTTATTTACAGTTGACTTCTGAATTTAAGTCTCTAGCTCCAACCTCTGCCTGAACTTTGAGCTCATTATATCAAAGGACTTCCCAGACATCTTCCCTTGACTGACTGATAGATATCTACCTCAAGCAGAATTCTTGACTCCTGACAACAATCCTCCTCCTCAAAAAGCTACTATTTCCCCCAATAAATATGGCCATCCATCCACCTTCACAAGCCAGAAACCTAGAGTTATTCCTGACTCTTCTTTCCAGCATCTCTCACCATCCAATCTATCAGCAAGCCCTGATGATTTAACTTCCAAAAGACACTTCCAAATCATTCACTTGTAACACTTTAGTTCATGCCATCATCATGGACTTTCTGGACTACTGCAATAGTTTTTCAGTGCCCTCCTTGCTTGCTCCTTTATCTCCCTTCAGTCATATCCCATCATTTTCTGCTCAAAATTTCCTAATTGATTCTAATTGTCCTTCAAATAAAATATATCATTCTGTTATAATCTACAAGTTTGCATGTTTATGCTTTGTCTGCTTCGCTGAGCTCAGCTCATATGACTCTTCCTCTCTCCTACTATACTTGTTTTTAGAAACTACCATGCTTGCTGTAGCCAAAGATCTCTGTACTTGTTCTCCTGAGCACTGTATGTATGGCTCGTGTATTTCATGTACCAGCTCAAACCTCTTCAGAGAAGCTTCTTTGATCACCCAGCCTTTTAGCAGGGCTAAATCCATCACTGTCTTTTGTGAAGCCTCTTCCCCCCTCAAGAAGGTGTAAATCCATGAGAACAGGTTACTTGTATGCTCACAGCCACATCTCCAACACCCAGAAATGTGCCCATGGCATAAAATACATACCTAGTAATATTTCTTGAATGAATGAATGACAAATAGATGGGAAGTGGACAAATAGAGCCCAAAACTCCACTAAGAGGATCTTATAATAGTCCATATAAGACAAAACCTGGACAAAGATTATGGAAGTTGGGAAATAAGAAAAGGAGATAGAGGAGTCCCACTGTGGTGCTGTGGGTGAAGCAATCTCGCATGGCTACAGCTGTGGCATAGGCTGCAGCTGCAGCTCAGATTCAGTGCCTGGCCCAGGAACTTCTGAGTGCCATGGGTGCAGCCAAAAAAAAAATAAATAAAAAGAGATAGGTGCAACTGAGTTAGGAAGCAGATTGCTGGGAGATGGTGGGGAAGGGGATGCCTAAGGGGGGGAAGGGCATTGATCACCCATACATTATCAGATAATACCCCATATCCCC
>ERZ794968.32-NODE-32-length-8665-cov-4.030197_pt1 | contig 8665 bp, 8 predicted proteins | sample MGYA00375745_ERZ794968 | MGnify/ENA primary metagenome ERZ794968 (study PRJEB30138, sample SAMN05968717) | food fermentation metagenome | isolation source: fermented_meat | host: inoculated_fermented_meat_time_3_second_replicate;inocula... | place: Italy | collected...
ATGTGATTGTTATGATGCTTCTTGTTGCCTTTAGTGCAGTTATTGTTCCGTTTATTTTCTTAGTATTATTACGTATGTCTGCATTAAAAGGTATGACGATAAGTGCAATTATTATAACGTTATTAGGGATTTTTGTTTGGGGAATGAATGGTGATGTTATCATTGCATCGTTATTACAAGGTACACACAAAACATTTACTATTCTTTATATTTTATTTGGCGCTCTCTTATTACTCAATACATTGCGTCAAACTGGTGCAGTAACTCGTATTAATGAAGGATTTAAAAAGATATCAGGTGATATGCGTGTCCAAGTTATCTTAGTCGCTTTTTTATTTGGTTCTTTAATTGAAGGTGCCTCTGGTTTTGGAACGCCTGCAATGGTAACTGCTCCACTAATGGTTGCGTTAGGTTTCCGCCCGATTGTCGCAGTTGTAACCGCACTAGTTGCTGATAGCGTAGCCGTTTCATTTGGTGCTGTTGGTACGCCTGTCCTTGTAGGGCTTAGTACATTAAATGACGCGGATAGTTCTTTCTTTCAATCGACGGCAGAACGTATTACAACTTTAGATTTACTGAGTGGTATTTTCATACCTATTATTTTAATTACTGCAATGGTGTTATTCTTCGGCAAAAATAATAAACTTAAATCTATCGTTGAAATGTTACCTTGGCTTGCGCTAATTGGTATTGTTTATGCAGGCTCTGCCTTTGTATATGCCTTTTTATTTGGCGCAGAATTTGTTGCTATTTTAGGTTCTTTAACTGGATTAATCGTTGCTGTTATTACCGCTAAAAAGGGCTGGTTATTACCTAAAGAAGAATGGACAGATGGTTTAAGTCCTGATTATGAAGTTAGTACAAAAGAACAATCAATGCCATTGTTAACCGCTTGGGCCCCATATTTAATGGTTGTTGTCTTATTATTACTTACTAGAACGGTTCCAAGCATTAAACATTTTACAACACACGTATTGGATATTTCTTGGAATAACATTTTAAATTTTGAGTCAATCGCATCTGAATGGGAGATTTTATATTCACCAGGAACAATCCTTATACTTTCAGCGATTTTTGCTGTTTTTATACAGCGTAAACCATTAAAGGATATAGGACATGCCAGTCTTGATTCATTAAATACCATTAAGACAACTGGAATCACGCTCATTGCTACGCTTGCAATGGTACACGTATTTATTAACTCTGGTATTAATACACATGATTTAATCAGCATGCCAGAATATATTGCTAAAGATATGTCACACTACTTAGGACCAATTTGGTTATTTGTGGCTCCGTTTTTAGGTGCATTAGGTTCATTTATAACAGGAAGTGCAACTGTATCTACATTGACATTCTCACCTATCCAATTAAATATTGCTCAGACAATTGGTGCCGAACCATTCACTGTATTAGCAGCTCAAATTATCGGAGCAGCAGCTGGAAATATGATATGTGTACACAATGTTGTAGCCGTTTGTGCTGTTGTAGATATGCCCGGCAAAGAAGGTAGTGTTATCAGAAAAACACTCGGACCTGCGTTACTATATTGCCTGCTTGTAGGTATCAGCGCTTTCCTATTTACGTGGTTATTCTTTTAGCTAACACATGTTGCCATTAAGCAATAGCAGTATATATTAAAAATTGATTTTAGAAGCGGTATTATCAACCAATTGCTTAAAACTAAATTTCAGTTTAAGAGTACTCCATAAGTTGTAATATATTAAAGTCCCACTAGCTCAATTAAATGAGAAGTGGGACTTTTTGTTATCTTAAATTATTTAATTATCTGTCCAAACTAAAATTTGAGTCTATGCTCTCTATCCTAAATAATAAATATACGTTTATAGTTTAATCATTACCTTAGATGATAATCTAGAATTTGCAGCTATTTCAAAAGCTTCTCTAAAGTTTTCGATATCATATGTTTGAGTAATTACATTAATAATCTTTTCGTTTTTCGATAGCACTGTTAAAGCATCTTCAATTTCTCTATTAAAACGATAACATCCACGATAAGTAGCCTGTTTGATATTAATCGGACTTAAGTTAATTGGTGAAGATTTATCTTGTAAATTACCAACTTGGATTATTGTACCACCTATATTTACAGCCTTAAATGCAGTCGTTACTGCCGGAGTAGCTCCAGAACACTCTAATACTATATCGTATCTATCTTCAGGAATATTATTATCTGTAATATTTAATATTTCGATATCCCCTAAATCATGTGCACGCGCTAACGGTTCCTCTAACATATCACTTATCGTCACGCTTTCTGCGCCCAAGGTATAAGCTGCTCCTGCAGCTAGCAACCCAATTGGACCAGCTCCTGATACAAGTACTTTTTTACCTGTAACACCACCTGCTAAATTAATCGCATGCATACCCACACTAAGAGGTTCAGCTAGCGCTCCCATCTTTAAAGAAACTCTATCCGGTAGTGGTAATATTTGCGCTTTATCTACTACCATTTTTTCTACCATACCACCTTGTTTATGTGGTAAATATCTAGCCGACCCTAAATATGAACCATTCGGCCATATCTCAGGATTATGTGGTGCATGTGCTAATTCATCTCCATATGTTGCAGGGTGAACTGTAACTTTTGCGCCTTTTGAGAGTGTCGTTCCTTTATAATCCATAGATTCAAGTAGAACACCACTCAATTCACGTCCCGGTATTAAGGGTTCTCTAATCACTGCTGGACCACTAGCACCTTCTGCCAAATAATGTAAATCCGATCCACATATACCCACGTACTTAACTTCTATAAGAACTTTTTCAGGATTATTTTGTGTACTTATTTCTTCAATTTCTTTTAATTCAATATCTTCTTTACCATTAATAAACACAACTTTCATCGTATTCAGTCTCCTTTCAAATTAAATAATCATATTTAAAATCAATACAAATACTAGACCACAAACCGATATTGCTGTCTCTAAAACAGACCACGTTAAAAAAGTTTCTTTTACAGTCAATCCAAAATACTCTTTAAAAATCCAAAAGCCAGTATCATTCACGTGTGAGAATATAATACTTCCTGCGCCAATGGCTAAAGTCACTAATGCAAGATTCGCATCTGTAGCTTGTAATAAGGGTAGTACTATACCTGTAGTAGATATAGCGGCGACTGTTGCTGATCCTTGTGCTATTCTCAACAAAGAAGAAACAATCCAAGCTAATAAGATTGGGGACATACTAGAGCCGACAAACATGTGTTCAATTGTTTTTCCTACGCCACCATCAATCAAGATTTCTTTAAATGAGCCACCTGCACCTAAAATAAGTAACATCATCCCAATTGGAATAATGGCAGATGTGGCACTATCCATAATTTGATTCATTGTCCTCTTTCTACGAATACCCATTGAATACATGGCAAATAGTAATGCAATCAGCATTGCTATTGGTGCATTACCAATAAAGTAAATAATACTTTCAAATTGGTTGGTTGCAGCATCTTGATGACCAGTGATCATTTGTACAATTGTCGCAAATAACATCAATATAACTGGTAACAAGGCAGTAAACACACTAAGTCTAAACCCTGGTTGATCTTTTTCTTCAATCGATACTTCAGAAACAATATTGGTCATATCAATTTCTTTACTATATGCACTGGGAGACAATTTAGGTAACATTTTGACTAATAGGCCGCCAACAATGACCACCGTTGGCACAGCTACAATGAGTCCATAAAATAATACTTGTCCTAAATTGGCATTTAACTCTTTTGCAATGACTACTGGACCAGGATGCGGAGGTAAAAATCCATGCGTTACTGAGAGTGCAATAGCCATTGGTATACCAATCTTCATATGTGATACACCTAAGCGCTTTGCAATTGTAAACGCTAAAGGTATTAATAGTACTAATCCAACTTCAAAGAACAGTGCAATACCAATAATGAATGACGCTAAAATCATTGCCCATTTTATATATTTCTCACCAAATTTATCTATAAATGTATCTGCAATTCTATTTGCACCACCACCATCAGCAAGCAATTTACCTAAAATAGCTCCTAATCCAAATATTATTGCTACACTTCCTAAAGTACTTCCCATACCTTTTTCTACAGTTTCTACTATCTTTTCTAGTGGCATACCTAAAATCACACCAGTAAAAATTGATGTCACTATCAAAGATATGAAGGCATTAATCTTGCATTTAATAATTAAAAATAATAGTACAACAACACCTATTACAACGCTGATTAGTGGCCAGAAATCTCCAAACATTTCAACACACTCCTTTTGTCTCATGTGTAGCTACCCATAGATTTTGTAACTTTTATTCTTGTTCCACATTATGTAATGGTATATCATATAATAGAATACTTTATTAGTATAAAGCTAAAATGAAAACGTTGTCAATTTAAGGAGTGGAATTATGTCCAATGTTCAATCAATCGATCGTGCTTTAAATTTATTAGAATTGATATCACATCATAGCCCGATATCATTAAATGAACTTGTAGCAAAAACACAGTTATCTAAAACGACTGTACATCGTTTAGTTAAATCTTTAATAGATAATTATTATGTGAAACAAAACCCATTAACACATCAATATGAATTAACTTATAAATTATTTCAATTAGGCTATTCTAGTATCAAAAATATTGATTATTTGAATATCGCTAAAAGTTTTATTAGTCAACTTTCTTTCACAGTTAATGAGACATGTCATTTAGTCATTGAAGATAAAAATGAAATTCTCTATATTGAAAAATTCATTCCAAATGATGCGATTTATACAATGGCTTCTAAAATAGGTCTACGCGCACCTATGTATTGTACTGCCGTAGGAAAAGCAATATTATCAAAGTATGATGACTATACGATTCAAGCTGTTTGGAATAATTCTGAAATCATCCCTTATACAAAGCATACTATCACTAACTTTGATGATTTTATGGAGGAAATTGAAATGATTCGTAAACAAGGTTATGCAGAGGATAAACAAGAAAACGAAGAAGGTATTTATTGTGTTGGCACTTATTTCGTTAATTATCGTAATGAAGTTCAAGGTGCGATTAGTTTGTCTTTTTCAACGAGTCAATTGCCAAAAAAAGAATTTTATATTACTCAACTACAAACTACAGCAAATAACATTTCAAAAAATTTAGGTTTTATAAATTCTTAATATTATCATCATCGTTATTATTTTGATAAAGTACAGTTAAATCATTTATTATATATGGGTACTACGTGGGGATGGGATATGCATATGAAATTTGAAAGTATAACATTATTAACGTCAGAATTGGAAGAAACAAGACAGTTCTATGAGGAAACATTGGAGTGTACGGTTGAAATCATTGACCAAGAGTCATTTATGGTTGAAATTGGTGAAACAGAATTGCATTTTAGACATTCACATGACATTAACCAACCTTATTATCACTTTGCTATTGATATTCCTTATAATCATTTTTATGATATGAAAAACCATTATCAAAATATTTTATTTCTATTGATGGAAGACAAACAACATACAACTTACTTTGAAGCTTTTGTTGCACATTCTGTTTACTTCAATGATCCTTCTGGAAATATTGTAGAATTAATTGCTAGGGTCTCTAATATGACTGATGAGCCTGAATTTTCAAGAATTAGCGAGATTGGTTTTGTATGCAATGATACAGAGTCTATCTATCAAGCTTTAACGCAATATCAGTTGGAGACACATGAACAAAGACAGTTTGTGCCTGACGCCTTGAATTTTCTAGGAGATAAACATGATGAAAGTTTTATTTTATTAACGCCCGAGCATAGACGATGGTTCTTTTCTGAAAAGACATCATCCGCCTTCCCAATAGAAATTAAAACGCAACAATTTGATTTAACTTATGACCATTTTCAACAGTGGCATTTAATGCCTTCTTAATTCTGTCATAATAAAAGCGATACACATTTCACACTAATGCGTATCGCTTTTAAACATATTCAAGACTTTTTTTCTGGTCTCGGCCATATAAAATAACTTAAAGCTATTAATAAATCTATCATTAATATTAGAGTCCATAGTTTAATCACATCAACCAGCGCTGTTACATTACTAGAATATCCGACAATTCTAATGATTATCCATAGCAATCCAGTACCTATAATATAAGCGAACACATGTCTAATCCAACTTATTAAATAATTTTTGGCATGCTTAATCCCAGTATTTTTGATAGGTCGTCCATCTGTTTTCAAGACGTAATATTTAAATCGTTCATCTGCCCATCTAATCATTTGCTTACCAAACGCTATGGATACACCTATATAAACTGCTGCTATACCATGTGCCATTGTAGCCACTGCCCCGTTTAACAAATCTAAGCTCATAGTAATAATTAAAGTTAGATCAATAACAGGCGTGAGTATAAAGAAAAACAACCCTAATTTTTCTCTTCTCATCAGATATCGTGATATCAGTCCAAGTATAATAAACACCCAAAATAATATTTCTGCTGTTATAAGTAATATTACAATCCAATTCATCTTCTCACTCCTTTAACCAAGAGTTCACTTCATTTACGACTAACTGAATAATATCTTCATTTGCTATCATTTCTGAGTTTAATAATTTATGCAATGCTAATCCATCTAATAAAGCATGTGCTTTTATAACTGACAAATTTTGATTTAATGAATTATCTAATAACTCGTGTTTCTCTAAATACGTAATTGATAACTCAATTAATGACTTAATTTCATCCCTCATGAATTCTTTACCAACTTGATGTAATTCATAATGAAAAGCCATCCAAACTTCCATATCTGCATATCGTTCCTTATCAAGTGGTATAACAGCCAACAGACCTTGTATTACTTTATCTACAGTGGATAATTCTTCATTACTATATATATCTTGAATTCTTTGCTTAACTTTCCTTATAACTTCCAAAAATACCATTTCAAGTAACTTGCTATGATTCGGATAATAATAGCGTATTTGTCCTGGTGTCATTTTTGCTAAATTTGCAATGTTCCTAACTGTCGCACCTTTAGCACCTTCATTTACTATGGATTGCCATGCAAACTGAACAATTTGCTGTTTTTTCTTTTCGTGATCTACAATTTTCGGCATCTTCGTCATCCTTTTTAATACAGTTGTGTTAATAAAGTCCAAATAAAAGGGATTAAATTATTCACTTCATGTTAACATTTTTTAATACAGCCGTGTTAAAAAAGAGCGAATAAAGACACAACACATAGATTATGCCTTCATTAATTTTATTGATTTTTAAATTATTCCGTCACTTGAGATTTATCACTGACAAACTTTTTTAACGTCTTATTCAGACCATCTTTCGCTTCTTGATCATAGTCATATGTCCCATCTTCATTTGCAGTAATATGCTTATCTAAAATAAATCTACCTTTATGAATCGTATCTGCGCCTAGCTCCTTAATCACTGGGTCTAAGCTATACTGAATAGCAAGCACATGTGCGAATGTACCACCCAATGCTAAAGGTAATACTGTTTTTCCAGTAAATGCACCACGTGGTAATAAATCGAGATAAGTCTTAACTATACCTGAATATGCCGCTTTAAATACTGGAGATACGATGATAATGCCATCCGCATTTTCAATTTTTCTGTGCGTTTCATTAATTGAGCTATTTGAAAAATCTGCCGTAATTAATGCTTCTGCATCTAACTGATGTACATGAATGACGTCAGTATCAATACCTACATCATTCAAATATTGTTCAGCGTAATCCACAACACCTGTTAAACGTGATTGTATTTTATTGCCACCTGCAATAATTGCTACACTTGCCATATTAATGAACCCCTTCCCATCGCGTGATATAACATCACTCTATTAAGCAGCATATAATCTGCTACCTTTAAATGATAATTATTCTATGGGCCTACCGTATCATCAATGATTAATACTGTCATAACATTCGTCTTAAAACCAAACTCTAATTTGTAAACAAGGTTTTTTACAATTAAGTATAGTGTAATAACTTTACACAAAACAAATAAAATTATTATAAGTTTTTAAATAAAAGTCCTTTTGCTTATCAAATTAAATTGCTGGATGTATAATTGTGATAGTTTTTTAAAAGGAGTGGTATGTTATGAGTACATTTTCCAATGAAGAAAAAGTACAAATTTTATCTGATATTGTGGCAATGAACACAGTAAATGATAATGAAATTGAAGTGTGTGAATATTTTCAAAAACTATTTGCACAACACGGTATCGATTCTACGATTGATAAAATTGATGACCGTAGAGCTAACTTAATTGCTGAAATTGGCGAAGGACAACCTGTTATCGGTATTTCCGGTCACATGGATGTTGTTTCTGAAGGTGATCACAGTCAATGGACTTACGAGCCATTTACATTAACTGAAGACAATGGTTTCTTATATGGCCGTGGTGCTGCAGATATGAAATCTGGTCTTGCCGCTTTAGCCATTGCATTAATTGAAATCAACAACACACAATCATTGAAACAAGGACGCATTAAATTCTTAGCTACAACTGGCGAAGAAATGGAACAACTTGGTTCACAAAGTTTATACGAAAAAGGTTATATGGACGATGTTGAGGCACTTGTAATAGCTGAACCATGCCAAGATATGATGGTTTATTGACAGAAAGGGTCAATGGACTCTCGCATAAAATCTCACGGTATATCCGCAC
>ERZ794968.33-NODE-33-length-8579-cov-25.002346_pt1 | contig 8579 bp, 6 predicted proteins | sample MGYA00375745_ERZ794968 | MGnify/ENA primary metagenome ERZ794968 (study PRJEB30138, sample SAMN05968717) | food fermentation metagenome | isolation source: fermented_meat | host: inoculated_fermented_meat_time_3_second_replicate;inocula... | place: Italy | collected...
CAGGTGTACATTTATTTTCTGAGGAACTTCCACACCGTTTTCCTTAGCGGTTGTACCAATTTACATTCCCACCAACATGATAGGAGGGTTCTCTTTCCTTATTTGTAGACTTTTTGATGATGGCTATTCTGACTGGTGTGAGGTGAGACCTCATGGTAGTTTTTATGTGCATTTCTCCCATAATTATTTACACTTAGCATCTTTTCATGTGCTTTTTGGAAATCATTCTGTCTTTGGAGGAATGTGTATTTAGGTCTTCTGCCCATTTTTCAATGGATTGTTTATTTTTTAACCTGAACTATATGAACCATTTTTATATTTTGGAGGTGAATTCCTTGTCATTTGCTTCATTTTCAAGTACTTTCTCTCATTGTGTGGGTTGTTTTTCATTTTTTTATGGATTCCTTTTCTGTGTATAAGCTTTTGAGTTTATAGGTCCATTTTTTTTCCTTTTAGGGCATGGTGGCATATGTAAGTTCCCAGGCTAGGGGTGGAATTGGAGCTGCAACTGCAAGCCTACAGCACAGAAACAGCAAAGTGGGATCCGAGCCTCATCTGTGACCTATACCACAGATGCTTAATTCACTAAGTGAGGCCAGAGATCAAACCTGTGTCCTCATGAATACTAGTCAGTTTCATAACTGGCTGTGCCAAAAGGGCAATTCCCAATTTCTTCATTTTTGTTTTCTTTTTCATTATTCTAGAGGGGGCATCAAAAAGGGTTTGCTGCCATACTTATCGAAGAGTGATCTGCCTGTTTTCCTCCAAGAATTTTGATGTAAGTTTCTGGCCTTTCATTTTGGTCTTTAACCCATTTTGATTTTGTTTTTGTGCATGGTGTTGTATTGCTTGTATTCTTGATAAAGAATGACCCACCAGGAAATGGAGTTTCAAGGTGCAGACCTTGCTATTTTAAATAGTCTGGATGGGGTAAGTATGAGAGAATATCCATTTGTTCTAGGCAAGAGAATTAGGGATCTAGGAGTTCCCACTGTGGCACAGTGGAAGTCAACAAACCCCTAGTCTGCGAATTTCCATATGTCATGTGTGCAGCCTTAAGAAAGGGAAAGAAGAAAGAGAGAAAAGAAGAAAGAAAAGAAAAATTAGAGCTCTTTAATACAAGGTGATAAAGGTGTGATTGAACAGATACCTACTTATGTTAGGACATAAACTATCGGATAAAGAGAAATGTAGAAAAAGATCTAGAATTTTAATATAGCTTTGTAATATTTTCCTACTTTCTATGCTATCTTCAAAGTCTAGGATGACTTCAGACTTAGGGACCAATCTGCCTAACACATGGAAGAATGAAATATAGTTTTATCAAAAGAACATTCTGTAACTGAAGATTGCAGTCTGTATTTACTCAAGAGTAATGACTTGCAATAATAACAGCTAACATTATATGACACATCCTGCTTGCTGGACACTAATCAAAGCACTTTACCTTTATTAACATATGTTATTCTCACAGCATCCCTTGGAGATGGATGCCATTACTGCAACACTCTTACTCCATTTAAAGTTCTGTAAACAGCGTTGCAGAGAAGTTAAGTAACTTTCCCTTAAGCCATAGTTAAATAAGCCAGGATTTGAAGCCTACCTGTCTGGCTGCAGTTTCCATGCTTTCCAAACTTAACCTAAACCACTTCATATAACCCAAAGTGAAAAGGTTACAGAGTAGCTACAACCATATTTACAGGGCCTAGGACGAAGCTGCCCAGCCCTTCTTAAGCAAATAGCTGGTATTTTTCAGAATTGCCCCATGGCAATTGGCTCAAGGGAAGAAGGGAAAGATCATAGAGACCAGCTGATAGATGCACAGGGTTAACCAGCTTCAAAGGGTTTAGCAAAACGTTGATGATCTTCACATGTGGGATGTACCATAAGTACAAACTGGAATCCCGCACATGAGTTTAACTCAGGTCACATCTGGCCTGGATGGATGAGGATGCTGATGATTTTGGAGAGATGGCAGAGAGTGATGGCTTGAAGTGAGATCTTAATTCTCTGCTCAGGAATGGAAGCTGGGAAGCCTGGATGAAACAGGAATATTAGCCACTCGACCAGCTGGGGACTACCAACTGAATTGCCTTGATTCTCACCCCCTGTTGAAGGCAAGAATATTTAAAGCAAGCAAAGTCTGTGAAATCAGGTACAGAGTTTATTGTTAGAAACACAGTACACTTAGCTATGTTGTCTGTTTGTCTAAGGCAGAGGCAAAGCAGTAGGATACACACAAAGGAGGAGTGAGAATGCAATCATCCCCATCATTGAGGAGTGTCCCAGAGAAGTGATTTAAAACACTTAGGGAAGTTCATCTGGGTCTTTGTTTCCCATTGGCCAAAGTTCTTATTTCATTTTGCACACCTGATCGGACCCAGGCCCTCCCCAATATGCGTGCACATCTTTGGGTCAAGATGGATTCCTCACTGGCAGTAACATAGCCTAAGTTTTTATTGGCTGGTGACCCCTCCCTTTCTGACCCAGAGGAGTCTTTCTGTGCATGTGAAGTTGGTTCTCCTTCGCCCTAAGGATAGGAAGTGTGTGACCTCTTTATCTTTGACCCAAGCAGGGCTTAGGCCCTAAATGCCCATGATGTGTTCATTGCTTTAAGTGTCCAAAAAGGCCAATTCCACTTCTTTAACTTGTTCTTGCATTTTTATCTTCAGGTATAAATAGGTGGCTGATAGGAAATGTTTATGCTCGATCCCATCTATCTCCTGACTCACGGAGAGGCTGATTTGGGAGGAAAGTGTCCTCCATACTCCCAGAGAGACACTGTGAATTCCCCTGTAAGGGATATGAGGCTTTATTATCTTCCCTCAGTAGAGCATTGGCATGAATCTACAAAGGCATAAGGCCATTGTCCTTAGTTACTATCCTCTTAGTTATTATTACCCAGGACTAAAGGATGACCTGGCCAGTGTCTGCACTTCATGGACAGTTACTGCTGAAGCACACCAGAGATTAGGAATACTCCATACAACATACCCATGGAGTCATCCTTGCTTGTGTGCTAAAAGGTGATCCATTTCTAGAATTGCATGTGTTTCTTAGGACTCTTCTCGTACCCAGTGCATTAGAGCAAGATCACCAGAAGTGAATCTTAGATGGGGACACTTGGGAAAATCCTTGAAAATGTGCTCATGAACTGGGGACTGAGGAAAATAGGATAAGGCAGGGGAAGAAACAGAACCTTATCCTGGTCCTCAAGGGACCTCTCTCTGGAACATGAAGAACACAGAGTTGGTCCCCCTGGAGATGAAAGGGCTCAATTTGACCCTACCCCCTGCCAGATACCAGTTTCTGCTGATAGCATAGGCTTGTGACTTCTTGAATAAGGAAGTATGTGCCTGGGTGTGGGTAATGCCCTGTGAAGGAAGCAGCTGTGAACCCTTAGCAACAACACTCAGCCACCAGGAAAGAGGCACCCCAGTGAAGGAAACCAGGTGCCACCAAGAGCCTCTGCCACAGACCTTTAAAGGGAAGGACAAAAACCATGGAGTTTGGAGTTCCCTCAGGCTCTGCAGGTTAAGGATCTGGTATTTTCACTGTTGTGGCCCTGGTTACAGCTGTGGCCCTGGTTACAGCTGTTCAGGTTCAATCCCTAGCCTAGGAAATTCCGCATGCCATAAGAATGGAAAAAAAAAGTGAAGGAAAGAAAGAAGAAAAAAAGTAAATTCCCATTGTGGTTAAGCTATAAGGAGCCAGACAGGTATCTATGAGGAGGTGGGTTCCACCCCTGGCCTCCCTCAGTAGGTAAAGGACCAGGCATTTCCATGAGCTATGGTGTAGGTCACAAAGGCAGCTTGGATCTGCCATTGCTGTGGCTGTGCTGTAGACCAGCAGCTGTACTTCTGATTCGACTCATAGCCCGAGAACTTCCATATGCAACAGGTCTGGCACTAAAAATAAAAATAAAGTAAAACAATGGAGCTCAAAAAACTTAGAGGAAGGGCTAAGGGCAGGACTAGAAGGAGCAAGCACTGTCTCAAAGTTAGCTTAAGCCCCCCATTCTCAATCCCCACTGTGGGCCTGGGCCTCTCATGCAAAGGAATGGTTCAGCCCCTGTAGCCATTGGAGTAAGAGATTCATGGTCTAAAAGCATAAATGAATACCCAATTCTTTCTCCAAAGCCTGCTATCCCCCCTTGTGGGAAACCCATGGGCCTCCTATATACTGGAGCTACATGTCCCTCTGTACCACCTCTTCTCCTCAGACCATTTCTTCAGAGGAGCCATGGAGGTAGGTGGCAGGGCAGGGTAGGTGCCATTCCTAACCCCCAGCCTCCCAAGAAGGAATAAAATGTGGCTTGGTGAGGAACCCAGAAACTTCCTACATAGACTGACCAGATAGACTGTTTATCCTGCCCTTGGCTGGGCACAGCCATAAACCAGGCATTACAGTGCCTCTAAAGGATTCTGCATATTTAACAGAAGAGTGTTGTTTCCTTTCATTCAACCATTTTAACAAAGAAGTTGACAGGGTTTTTGTTCCTTTGCTTGATTCCATATGGAAGACAATTATCACCACTTGCTTAGAAGAAAGAGGTGCCACTTTCTCTTTGTATTGGCCCCAAAACACACCACACCACACATGCACAAGTATATACTAGCAAAGGGGTTCAAGTGCAGGTATACATGCATATAAGCGCACACACACACACACATCCCTTCCCTTTTAGCTCTGGCTCTGGGAGACATGACTAAAGCCAAGAGGCTTCATTGGAAACAGGGTGCCCCAGTCTCCATCTCCAGGTATTCCCAAGCTGCCCCCACCAAAGCTGGCCAAGGTCCACTCAAATTCTCCACAACTCCAGTTGAGGTACTAGAACCAGTGTTTCATCTGTTCTTCTGAAATCCATCCAGTCAAGATTTTCTAATTTCCCCAAACTACAAACTCTGCTTTTATTCCATGCAAATCCCCCTGTACCACCAAAGCCTTCAGGCCTGTGGAGATTGATCGTGCATGATCATTCAGGGCCCAAGGCAAAAGAAAGTGGCCAGTCCCAGACTGAGCACTGGGGCACTGGCTGAGGAGGCATGGCCTGAGCTGGATATAGGAGTGGGTATCCAGCTCCTTAGCCTGTGACTAGATGACTGGGGAGGGTTTGCCTGAGGTCCTGGGTCTGGGTGGCTGGCACAGGGGCAAGACTCACAGGATGAGGCCAGTGATCACAGGGCTGGCAGTGGGGGAAGATGTCCTTCACTTGTGTTGTGGGAAGATGAGTGTGCAGCTTCTGGCTCTCATTTAGCTGTTGGAAGACTGAGGAAGTGTTGAGAATGAAGGCCATTTTAAGACATATCTCCCTTCACACAGGGCCAGCATTCAGAACAAAAACCCACTGATTCTTTTCATGTCTCCCAAGACAGCAAATACCATGGTGTTCTCAACAGTTGAGGGAATGAGTTATAGCAGTCTAAAAAAGGTGCTGAGAGGTGCGTGTTGGAAATGACCTGGAAGGTTTTTCCTCCATCCTTAACAAGTATTTCCTAGAGGATTACATCCTCGGTTCTCGATCATGGCATGTGGACTAGGTAGAGAAACTCAGAGACACAGTCTAGGCCAGCAATCCCTTTAAGGATTTTGGTTCGTGGTGACCCCAGTCAATCTAAGATCCTCTCTTTTCTTTTCTTCCCTTTACAAATTATTGTAAATGGGAGAATTTCCAGGAGTCACATTGTGGCACAGCAAAAATGAAGCTGACTACTATCCATGAAGTTGTAAGTTCCATATATGGCCTTGCTCAGTGGGTCAGGAACTAATGTTGCCATGAGCTACTGTGTACGTCTCAGATGTGGTTTGGATCCTGCATGGCTGTGGCTGTGGTATATGCCAGCCTCTGTAGCTCCAGCTCAACCCCCAGCCTGGGAGCTTCTATATGCCACAGGTGCAACCCTAAGATACAAAAACAAAGAAAAAGAAATAATATTTCCACCCAAAAAAAAGCTCTTAAAGATATCAAATTTGCAGGCCTTGTTCCATTACACTGCTTTTTTTCACCCTAAGATGAGGAAAAATACTGTGAACTATAAGTGCAATATACCAGGCCTTGGCAGACGTACCTGACTCACCAAACATGAGATGTGTTTAATAAACACTCTACAAAAGTGGTCAGCAAAGTCCAATTAACCACGGGTTTTGTGAGTGGAGGTCTGTTGGACCACAGCCACACTTGATCTTTCTGTACTGTTTATGGCAGTTTTCACATACAACAGCCAAGGTGAGTGCTTGCAACACTGACAATAAAGACTACAACACCTAAAATGTTTACAATCTGGTCCTTTACAGAAAATTACTCCTCCCATCTGGGGAAAGACCCTAGCTACCAATACTAACAAGAAGAGCTTCCAGGAAACCCCTTCCTCCATTACCTCCTCGGCAAGCCATCCAGTAAACTTAGTTTGTGTCCTCTCTCCTCCCTTCCTCAGTGATTTCCTCTCTCTCTCTGTATATGTGCGTAGGTGTTGCTAGATCTAGAGGCTCCTGAGAAATGGCCCTGATAGTCATCCACAAGTGCTGGCCCTGCTGGACTTCCACTGGGACTGTGCACGTCCTTTCAGTCTTGGTGTACAGATCTGGCCATCATGGGTCCCACCATGGCTGGTCTCTCAGCATTGAATGTGCTCTAGTTCAGCTCACTGAACTCTCAGGGAATTTCCTTGTTAAGCATGGCTGCCCACGTGTTCAGAACTCATGGCGGGTGTGTGCATTTCTGACCAGCAGGTTCCATACTTAGTTGTGATGCTAAGGTTCTGACAGCTGATCTTTCAGCATTTCACTCTTGTCTCCTTGTCTGTGATGTGATGGGAAGAGAAGAGCACCCACTGCCTTCCTCTTGGCTTGTTTTTATTCCCAGCTGGGTTACCAAAATCTAAGGTTAGCAAGAAACTACACATCATTGCAGACGCCCTGTTCAGTGTCTTCTGTATTAAATATGGTGATGGGTTTAAATACAGCTAACACTGCCCTTCTGGGAGCCAAAGCTTCTAATCAGACTGTTCACTCCTCATCATTTTTGTCCTTACTTCACAGTGTGGCAAAGTTTAGCTAAAAGTGATTAAAAATGACAATATCCACTTTGGGAAACCCTAAACCTTAACACGGTTTTCCACATCCAGAAATTCCTCAATAAAAAGAGACCTAAAAATAGTTTTCAGTTAATCATACCATTTTCCAGAATGTAGGAAAAAATCAATGTATAAACTCTGTTAAATAATCTAAAGCTGTTCTTGTACCAGTTGATATTTTCAAACCAATACGTACTTCAATAATTATACATAATCTCAAATGTTCCAAACAAAAAGCAAAAAATATCCATGCCAATGGGCTCCTTAAAGACACATCGCCTTCTCTAGCTGCAATTGTAATTGTGAGGAACTGTATAGCAGTGAGTTAAATGAATGACCACAGCACTAGGTTACAATAAAATCAAGAATGCTGTGCATTCACTGCTGTAAAACAATTAAAAAATTTTAAGACTTGGTCTATAAAGGGAAACATTTTTAGTACTAGACAACTTTCATAATATATCTTCATGATTATATCATAGTGGAAAATATACTGAGCATAATATACGTTATAATAGATTCTGACCTATTTTCCCATGAAAAGCCTAATTAACCAAAATATATCAAATTTCCAACATATGTTTTTTTGCTCAGATAAAACAACAGCAAATTTAAGATAAAATGCAAATATGCCTTATAACTGATCAGAAAATCAGTGGTTCAGTGATTTGCAGTGAGGGGTACAAATCATATGACCTTATACAGCTTCTCTATAAACAGTGTATATGAATTCTAAAAGTGTGGCCTTAAAGATTTTAACATCAAAATTGACGTGTTGTTCTTTAAAAACTTTTTGAATTTGGAGATCCCTCTGTGGCACAATGGCTTCGGGATCTGGCATTGCCTCAGCAGGCATAGGTTTCCTGGGAACTTCTGTAAGCTGTGGGAGTAGCAAACATGTTTTTTTTTTTTAAATTTAATATGAAAGGTTTTAATTGAAACCTTGAGAAATCCCTAATAAATGTATTTTAGCTAACGTTTCTTTGGAAATCAGAATTTTTAAATTTAGTAAACAAATATATGTAGTTGCCATGCAATCATTTTACTTCTATTCTTTCCTACAAATATCAGGGGTCAGCAAAAATGTTCTGTAAAATATTTTAGGCTTCAAAGACGATACCTTACCTGTCGCAAATAATCAACTCTGCTGTTGCAGCATGAAAGCAGGCACAGGCAACACCCAAACAAGTGTGACCATGTTACAGTAAAACTGTATTTACCAAAACAGATAGTGGGCCAGACTAGACCCACAGGCTGGCCTGTGCCAACCCCTATGTGCATCATCTTTTGTCTTTTTTTTTCTTGTCTTTTTGCCATTTCTTGGGCTGCTCTCATGGCATATGGAGTTTCCCAGGCTAGGGGTCCAATGAGAGCTATAGCCACCGGCCTACACCAGAGCCACAGCAACGTGGGATCCGAACCACATCTGTGACCTACACCATAGCTCAAGGCATTGCTGGATCCTTAACCCACTGAGCAAGGCCAGGGATCAAACCCACAACCTCA
>ERZ794968.34-NODE-34-length-7818-cov-6.788741_pt1 | contig 7818 bp, 8 predicted proteins | sample MGYA00375745_ERZ794968 | MGnify/ENA primary metagenome ERZ794968 (study PRJEB30138, sample SAMN05968717) | food fermentation metagenome | isolation source: fermented_meat | host: inoculated_fermented_meat_time_3_second_replicate;inocula... | place: Italy | collected...
CCTTGCTCAGTGGGTTAAGGATCCGGCGTTGCCATGAGTTGTGGTGTAGGTCGCAGATGCAGCTCGGATTCCATGCTGCTGTGGCTCTGGCGTACGTAGGCCAGCAGCTACAGCTCCGATCAGACCCCTAGCGTGGGAACCTCCATATGCCACGGGAGCTGCCCAAGAAATAGCAAAGAGACAAAAATAAATTAAATAAATAAATAAATAAATAAATAAATATATAAATGGAGTTCCCATCGTGGCGCAGCAGAAATGAGTCCAACTAGGAACTATGAAGTTTCAGGTTCAATCCCTGGCCTTGCTCAGTGGGTTAAGGATCTGGCGTTGCCATGAGCTGTGGCGTAGGTTGCAGATTTGGCTTGGATTTGATGTTGCTGTAGGCTGTGACATTGCTAGGTGTAGGCTATAGCTCTGATTTGACCCCTAGCCTGGGAACCAAAAAAAATTACCTGTGCTTTTTCTTGTTTGATTTTTGAATTCCATCTTTACTTTTAACTTCTTTGTTAAAGGAGGGCTTTTGCAAATAGCAGTTAACATATATACTGGTTCCATGGTATGTGTAAATATTTCAAAGAGACAGCCAACCAGGGATCTACTCTGTAATTATGAGGAACTTATTTTTTGTTTTGCTATATCATTCCTGTCTCTTTCCCTCTTTATTCCAGTATAATATTCAGGGATGGCATATTTCTTCCTATTTTAAACTTTACATTTATACTCTTTGGGTTTTGTTTCTAATTTAATATCATTTAAATTTATTATAATTTACACTATGGTAAACTTCTTTCTTTAATACAACTCCAGATGAAAGTTTGGAGCTAAAGAGATTAAGTGGCTACACATATGAGAGAAGGATTTGACCTGAGTCCCTTGTCCTTTAAATTAAAACTGCTGTAAGTTAAAAATTTCTCAAGTTACTATATATATAAGTTATACCTCCACTGTCAGATAAAGCACTTCTGTACAACTGTAGAATCCTGGGCTTTGAATTTGTATACATCCACATCCACATCAGTATAACGTGGAAGAAGAAAATTACATTTTCAGATCTTCTCTGCATTCCTTTTTTTATTTTCTTTATGGTCAATAACATGGCATGACAAATTACTCGACATAATGGTTGAAAAAAACAAAAAACTAATTTTTTAGATGAAGGCGTCTCATGAGAAGTCTATTTAAGTATCTTTTAAAAATAGTTATTTAGAACCAATAATATTTATTGTAACCTATCACAACATTGGATATTAGATATTTTTTCTAATCATTGTTTTAGGACGTATTCCATCTGTTACATAGAATTAACATAGTTACATTGAGTGTCAAATATAAGCCTTGAGTAAGAACTACAGGTACCTAGATTGGCTTATAAAATATTTAGGGCACAAAATTTTTTACTGCTATACAAGAAAATGTCTTGCTCATAGATTTTTGAACTATGTACTTAACAGTTTGACTTTTTTTTGGCTTCACCTATGGAATGTGGAAGGGCCTCAGCCAGGGATCAAACTTGCACCACCGCAGCAACCTGAGCTGCAGCAGTGACAATGCCGGATCCTTAATCTGCTGAGCCATTAGGGAACTCCTGACTTTTGTGAATTTGTAAAAGTGCCCACAGTTATATCTACATGAATGACACAAAAATCACACTGTGAAGAACAATGATCTCTAGATGAAGAGATTGAAGAAGCAAAATCAGAAGTTTAATTGGTTTTATGTTTAGGGTCAATAGGTGTTAATGAGAAGGATGACATGACAACTGCATTTTAGTTGTGAATAGTTCTAATTATCTCAGTATTATTAACTGTGATTATAAAGGAGTACATATTTTAAGTGGGCCCATGTGTGAACCTGTTACTTAGTTTTTTCGGACTTTAGTTAATAAATTTTACGCAGGTAACAAATATAATTATTTTAAGTTTTTCTCTTAGAGTTAATTTTGAAAATTAAAAACTCAGTGACTGCTTCTCCTATAGGAAGCCTGCTGCTAGGTTTTCTTAAATATTCCATGATAAATGGCAGCTTTATTCAGTGAAAGCTTCAGAGTGTATTTTTTATTATAACAGATATTTTTGGCTATTTTTGTGTGTTATGTCAACACCAGTTTGAATGTAAACAAAAGTGGTATAATGTTATAGTAGATAATTGACATTAAAGTTGTTATTATATTTCTTCAATAGAAATTGGAAGCTGATTCACTTGAAGTTAAAGCAAGCAAGGAGCAAGCTTTGCAGGATCTACAACAGCAAAGACAACTGAACACAGATTTAGAGCTTAGAGCTACAGAATTGAGTAAACAAGTTGAAGTGGAGAAAGAAACATAAGCTTAATGACTTAAGGGGGAGCATTGTAAACTAAGAATTAACATATTTTTAAGATTTCAATTTTATCATCACATCTTTAAGGATTTACTTGATTCTATAAACTGCTTATATTAACATGAATAAAAATAAATCCATATAATATGGTTAAATAGGAGGGCTTGTTACCAGTCACATTTCAGCAGACTTTGTCTTTAAATGCCAAATATTCCATTCCGACTGTGTTGACGGACTTGATCTGTGGCAAGAGCATGAAGATTTTTGACTCTCAGTAGTAAAGATGGAAGTTGGGTGCGTGGGAAAGTTACCTTTCAGAGAAATGAAATAAAACCCATCAATAATTAAGTTGTTTTACACCTTCATGGTTGCATCCTTGTTTTGGGAGGGATGACAAAATTTTTTTGTTCTCATATCTAGTACATTGGGTCCTGATACTGTGAATTTGAGGATATACAGGTGCAAATGGCATTTCTTCTCACTGATAACATCATAGTTTCCAGTGCTGACGTTTGGAGAGTACACCTGATCCTTTGTATCACCCACTAACTTGGTTGTCACCTCTGGAAGCCAGTCATGTGTCTTTGAAGGTGACCTCTGAGTTGCTTCTTGTTCTCTTTCCCAAGGACACTTATGGGATCAGTGGTTCTTTCCACTTCTACTAAGGTTTTTTTTGTTTGTTTTTTTGTTTTTTCCCTTTATACGAACATTTCCTATGTTGGGTCCTGCCTTTCTAGAGTACTACCTAAGAAAGGCAAGCTAGGTAAACATATCTAGAGTTTGACTAAACCCTCAACCTTGGTTGAAAGGCTCAGCCCACATAACAGGGCACAGGGCCCACCTTTCTCAAGGGCCACTGATGCTATTCAAGCCCACCAACTTCCATCTTATATTTTCATTCCTCTGCAGTTTAATATATTTTCAAATATCTTTTGTGATTTCTTCTTTGATCATGGTTAGTTAGAAGTATTTTGTTTACTTGTCAAATATTTGGGATTCTTGTAGATATCTTACTGTTACTGGTTTCTCATTTAATTCCACTGAGGTCAGAGAACATACTCAGACTTTTCAAACTGTTTTATTTAGGGCCCAGTATATGGCTTATCTTGGTTAATTTTCCATGGGTACACATATGTGTTGTTGGGTAAAGTATTCCATAAATATCAATTAGGTTGAGGTAGTTGATAATATTGTTCTAATCTTCCATATCCTTGCCATTTTTTCCCTTCTGGTCATTTCTATCAGTTTCTGAGAACGGAGTGTTAAGGTTTCCCAGATCATGTGTGTTTTTTTTTTTCATTTTGATTTGTTTTGTTTTTTTATTACTAAGTGACTTTAAAAAAACAGCTAAGTTTTGCAGTCACTATGAAGGCCTTTATTTCTATTGCTGTCTTTGATTCACATAGTCATATGATTTTATAATAATTATTTGTGGGAAAGTTAAATAGCATAGTGAATAAATATATCAAGTCCTAATTTCAAGGTTGCTTGACATGGATTTTAATTATATTAAAATGGTAAAGTAATAATTAGTACAATGACTTTTCTGTTTAGACCTTTAAAAATCAGTGCGGTACAGGATCCTATGAATGTAGTTCACTTTTCTAGCTACTTTTTAGAAAGTAAAAGTAAGTTTCTGGGACTAAAAGTTAGAAATTTTCAAGGTATATGTGCAGCTCTGGTATTGTATTAATACCTAACTTCAATTATGTGGCTGATATAGCTTTTAATAATCTCTCTTTAACATATTGTTCAATTTATAGTAAGTACATTGATGGTAAAATACACTAGAAAGAGGATACATTCTAGAAATACTACTTTGCATCTGGTTTTATTTTCTCTTTAGAAACTTGTTGATCTTTAATATGTGCTTTTCCTTTGATATGCATATAAACATAATTGTATTCATTTTATGAAAAGAGAAGTCTTTAACTCTTACAGCAATATGTGCATTTCCTTATTCTTATAAATTTTTACTGATTTAGCTACAGAAAGCATTTTTTAAGGGGCAAATAATAACAAATCTCTTACATAATCTGCTAGGTTCTAAGATTACAATAAATCTTTTGTCCTTCCTCTATCTGAAATGAGATATTCTTCTATTTTTTTCCTACTTACCTTATGTGTTTTGAAGTTTAAGTCGTTTCAAAGATATAATGTGTTTTATGTTTTCAAGGAAGGAGGCAAATTTCTGTATGTTCAGGGGTTAATAGGTTCTTTAGAGTACAGGGAAAACTTTTCTGGCTGTCGTAGGCTAGGTTTGCTCTATGCACAGTTTTCTTTGGGGATTAAGTCAGGGGCGTTAGATGGTCTTGACTTTACCACTAATTTATTTACTTGAGGTAAATCTTCTTTATCTGTTAAATAGTCAGAACAGATGTTCTACGGCATTTTTTTGGTTGTGTGGTTTTATTATTTTTTGACTAAATTTTTTTTGCTTTTTTTAAAAAAAAATTACAGTTAATTTATAATGTTGTACCAACTTCTGCTGTACAGAAAAGTGACCCAGTCATATACATGTATATATACATACACACACACACATATATACATATTACTTTTCTTATATTATCTTCCAAGATATAGTTCCCTGAGACTTGATATAGTTCCTGTGTTATACAATAGGACCTCATTGCTTATCCATTCTAAATGTAATAGTTTGCTTCTACTAACCTCAAACTCCCAGTCTGTCCCATTTCCCCTTGGCAACCACAAATCTGTAAGTCTGGGAGTCTGTTACTCTTTTGTAGATAGGTTCATTTTGTGCCATTTTTTTGAGGGGGGAGGGGCTGCCCATGGAGCTCCTGGGCCAGAGATCAGATTTAAGCTGCAGCTGAGACCTATGCCTCAGCTGCACCAATGCTGGATCCTTTAACCCACTGTGCTGGGCCAAGGATTGAACCTGCATCCTACCAATTCCATTGCGCCACAGTGGGAACTCCTGTGCCGTATTTCAGATTCTGCGTTTAAATGAAATAGGGTATTTGTCTTCCTCTTTTTTCTTAATTTCACTTGGTATGAGAATCTCTTGTTCCATATGTGTTGCTACAAATGGCATTACTTCATTCATTTTTATGGCTGAGTAGTATTCCATTGTATATATGTACCATATCTTCTTAATCCATTAATCTGTAGATGGACATTTAAGTTGTTTCCATGTCATGGCTATCGTGAATAGTGCTGCAGTGAACATGGGAGTGCATTTATCTTTTTGAATGAAAGTTTTGTCTCGATATATGGCCAGGAATAGGACTGCTGGGTCATATGGTAGTTCTGTATTTAGTTTTCTGAGGAATCTCCATATTATTGAACCTCCATGGTGGTTGTACCAATTTACATTCTCACCAACAGTGTAGGAAGGTGCCCTTTTCTCCACACCCTCTCCAGCCTTTGCTATTTGTAGACTTACTAATGATGGCCATTCTGACTGGTGTGAGGTGGTACTGGCTTGATACATTAAATTATTATTTTTACTTCTTAAGGATACAAAAAAGTTTAAAAAAGTAATAATTTATTTTGAATGGTAAATTAGAGGTGATAAATTATGCATTATTAAATTGTTTCTTAAATAGTGTATCCAGTACAAAGTTGGATCTACAGAAGAAATCTGAAGCACTTGAAAATATTAAGCAAGTGCTTACCAAGCAAGAAGAAGGAAAAAAAAATCCTTAAACAAGAAAATAGAAAATTTAAGTCAAAATGCAAAAATGCAGCAGGAAGAATTGAATAACAAAATTCAAGCAGCAGTGACAGAACTACACAAAGTGAAGATGGAGAAAGAAACTCTAGTAACAGAGCTTTCTGGAGCAAAAGAGGAATTATCAAAAGTTTCTGATTCTTTGAAGAACTCCAGAAGTGAATTTGAAAAGGAAAGTCAGAAGGGAAAAGCTGCTATATTAGATATGGTTAGTTGTTTATATTTACTTTTTTTTTTAAGCAGAAGTGATAATATTTAAAATGTACTGATTCTTCTGCCTAATTCATATTTGACATTTTCTTTTTTGCTTTATAGGGCCACACCCATGGCATGTGAAAATTCCCACAGGAGGGGTTGGATTGGAGCCACAGCTGCAGGCCTACAACACAGCCACAGCAATGTGGGATCTGAGCTGCATCTGTGACCTACACAACAGCTCATGGCAATGCCAGATCCTTAACCCACTGGGTGAGGCAAAGGCCAGGGATCAAACCCGTACCGTCATGGTTACTAGTTGGATTCATTTCTGCCAAGCCACAATGGAAACTCCTAAAAAAAAGATTTTCATGTTACTTTTATGTTCCTTTCTGTTTGGAGAAAACATCTATCTGTACACATTCCCTCTTAAAGTATATGTGATTATTTTTATTTATCATTTCAACACTTTCTTTTTAAGAATTTCCTTGCTTCCTTTTTTTTGAAGCATATTATTCTACGTTTAAAATAGCATAATTTGGAATTACCTGGTGGCTCAGGGAGTTAAGGATCCAGCATTGTCATTGCTGTGGCTTGGGTCATTGCCGTGGTGTGCATGGGTTTGATCCCTGGCCAGAGAACTTTTGCACACCACAGATGTGATCAAAAAAACCAAACCATATCCACAACCACATAAGTTATTTAATTTAATTAATTCTGTGACAAAAAATGTGGCTTCCAAACCAAAGTTTTCTAAAATCTTGCCCAAATACTATCTAAATTATTTATTGTGACTCTTGGTTGATGATTGAAACACTTAGCCTTTTCCTGTTCCTCCTTCCTTACTGCTATAATACTTGCCTGTTTTTATTAATGAAATGGGATTATTTTGTCCCATCTTCAATGATCAGCAATTCTGGTTTATTTCCTTCTAAGGACCTTATAAGCTTGTAAACCAAAAGTCTTATTTTACTACAGATATTTTCGGCATAATATAGTTTCCATTTTTTTAGGAGAAAACCTGCAAAGATTTAAAGCATCACCTTGAAGTACAGATAGAATGCGCACATAAGGAACAGAATGAACTGAAAAACTCACTTGAAAAAGAGGAGCTAAGATTTTCTTTTTCTGTAACAAAATATGTTATAGCATAATAAGGTATTTATATTTTCAAAATATTTTCAGTGATAATTAGGTCAAAAGAAGGTTTATTTCATTTGTGTTCTACCCACTACTAAAAAGATTTAACCTAGTTTTTGATAAGAGGCCTAAAATAAAAGTAGTTAATTAAAGATGGAAAATTGAGTAATCTAACTATAGAGTTATAATTAGATAATTTAGATTAAGGCAGACTACTATGGATAAAAAAAAGTCTTGATAGGCTTTCCATAGAAATGAAATTTTAAGGGCAATTTCATGGACATTGATATTAATATATTTGATAATGGTTGTTTAACAATGAAGAGATTTGTTGGCGTTCCTGTCATGGCTCAATGGTTAACAAACCCGACTAGTGTCTATGAGGATGCAGGTTTGATCCCTGGCCTCGCTTCGTGGGTTAAGGATCCAGCGTTGCCATGAGCTGTGGTGTAGGTTGCAGATACAGCT
>ERZ794968.36-NODE-36-length-7269-cov-3.723870_pt1 | contig 7269 bp, 7 predicted proteins | sample MGYA00375745_ERZ794968 | MGnify/ENA primary metagenome ERZ794968 (study PRJEB30138, sample SAMN05968717) | food fermentation metagenome | isolation source: fermented_meat | host: inoculated_fermented_meat_time_3_second_replicate;inocula... | place: Italy | collected...
TTGGTTCGATAGGATATTGATTTCTTTCTGTATACGCGCAAGCGTTTCAGTAATTAGCTCATCGTGATTCGGTTGGTCATTAGCGATTAAGTAAATTAAAAATGCTGAGTTTGTTGTTGCCTCATAATGCGCAGTTGCCAAACTCACGACAGTGTCTGATTCGATGCCAACTAAAAAAATATAATCGTCTTTAGTATGCTCGTTTTTAAGTGATTGTTTGAATATTTGCTCGTATTCAGATAATCCTATATCAAATTTAGCATCATACAAATTCATGGCTGATTTGAAGAAGGGATCATCAATTGATGTGATAATTTTGAATTGCATATGTACACCCCCGAAATTATTGCGTTCATTATAACATAGTAGCAAAACTTGTAATGTAATTTATAGGTAGAAGTATGGCTTGATAATAAAAAAGGAGCGACACAGAAATCAAAAGTTACAATTGATTTTCTTGGTTCGCTCCATCAATATAAATTAGTCATTTGAAATGTTTATTACAAATACATTTTAGATAACTGCCAATGTTGGCTTATGTCATTTTATAATTGGTAAATGTTGTTAATTACCTAAACTCTAAATTTATGAGATTTAAGTTTAGGATTTTGGTCCTTCAGATTCTTCAGCGTAATGATGTTGAACTACTGTTTCTTTTTCATAAGCTGCATTTGCATTTTCTACTTCTTCGTGTGAAGATTCGTCTTTCGTAGCAATGACAAGATAGTTACCGTCTAAGATTTCTTTCTTATAGCGTTCCATTTCAGCGTCGGACAATTTATAATAGGCTAAGACAGCCTCTTCACCGTCTTCACCAGTTAACATTTTCGCCATTTTATCACTGAAAGAACCGCTTGTAGCTGTTAAATTTACTTCGGAATCATGTAACTCGTCGATATGAAGTTTTGTTTTACTGATAACAGAAATCTCTGACTCATTATAACCTTCTGCAATCTTATTTTTGACTGCATCAATTAACTCTTCGCTTTTTTGAATAATTGTGAATTCTGACATTTTGTGATCCTCCATCCGTTGTTCTATTAATTATTATGTGTTTACCCAGTAACTTAAATAACGAAACGAATACAATTTAATTATATTACGAAGTTTTACACCTGGCAAACAACATTTTAACGCAAATGGTACCGTTTACTTTATATTAGTAAATGTATTAAGTCACCCTTTAAAAAGCGCTTACAATCAATAAGTATATTGAAAAATGTGCCGAAATTTGCTATCATCAGTTAATAATTTATCTAACTCATATAATCTAAAGGATACGGCTTTAGAAGTTTCTACCATGTTGCCATTAACGACATGACTATGGGTAACCTATACAATGCTTTAGCAATTACAAGCGATTTAAAAAGTTGTACGTATTGGACTATACTTTTTAAACCGTTTCCTCATAATCGATGTTATAAACATATTTTTTACATATTTAATTAGGGAAATGAATGTAGAATCTTAGCGCTTTAGACATCATTTGAAATTAGGATAATAGCTGCTTACAGTATTGCACGTTCACTCATAGATCCTGAAACTAAGTTAGTTTAGGGTTTTTTTTGTACACAAAATGAGGAGGTTTTTTACGAGTGGATTTGTTGAAGCAGAAAGTCGAAGCAGATGGTGTCGTCATTGACGAAAAGATTTTAAAGGTAGATGGTTTTTTAAATCATCAAATCGATGCCAAACTGATGCATGATGTAGGGCGAACTTTTTACGAGCAGTTTAAGGACAAGGGCATCACAAAAATATTAACGATTGAAGCGTCTGGTATTGCACCGGCGATTATGGCAGCTATGCACTTCGATGTGCCATGCCTATTCGCTAAAAAAGCAAAACCAAGCACACTAAAAAAAGATGTGTATCAAGCAGATATACATTCCTTCACTAAAAATACGACAAGTACGGTGATTGTATCTAAAGAGTTTTTAGATGAAAATGACAAAGTACTTATCGTAGACGATTTTTTAGCTAATGGAGATGCATCTTTAGGTTTAAATGAAATTGTGCAACAAGCCAAAGGTATAACAGTTGGTATTGGTATTGTAGTAGAAAAAAGTTTCCAACCTGGTAGAGAGCGTTTGGAACAAGCTGGTTTAACCGTTTCATCATTATGCAAAGTGGCTTCACTAAGTGGAAATAAAGTTACTTTCGTTGGCGAAGAAGCATGAAAACCTTCATTTTAAGTTTACAGCATTTATTAGCAATGTATGCGGGAGCGATACTCGTACCTATTATTGTAGGAACAAGTTTAGACTTCACACCTGAACAAATAGCTTTCTTAGTTACAGTAGACATCTTTATGTGCGGTGTAGCGACGTTCTTGCAAGTATGGAAAGGTACAGGCATAGGTTTGCCGATTGTATTAGGCTGTACATTTACTGCTGTGGCACCAATGATTTTAATTGGTCAAACTAAAGGTATTGGTGAATTATATGGCTCGCTCTTCTTGTCGGGTATTCTAGTTGTAATCATTGCGCCATTCTTTTCCTATTTGGTGAAGTTCTTCCCTCCAGTTGTTACTGGAAGTGTGGTAACAATTATTGGGATTAACCTAATGCCAGTTGCAATGAATTATTTGGCAGGAGGGGAAGGTGCTAAAGACTACGGGGATCCTAAAAATATCATCTTAGGTGTTATTACTTTGGTTGTTATTTTGCTCGTACAGCGTTTTACTGTAGGATTTTTAAAATCTATCGCTATACTTATCGGACTCATTGTGGGGACGGTACTAGCCGGATTCCTTGGAATCGTAGATGTAAATCAAATTGGTACGGCGCATTGGTTTGCGTTACCCCAACCGTTTAGATTTTCAACTTTTAGCTTTGACTTAGGGGCGACGCTCGTATTCTTTATAGTTGCACTAGTAAGTTTAATAGAATCAACAGGTGTATATCATGCATTAAGTGAAATAACAGGTAAACCATTGGAACGCAAAGATTTCCGTAAAGGTTATACAGCAGAAGGTATTGCTATCATCTTAGGCTCTATCTTCAACGCATTCCCTTATACTGCATATTCACAGAATGTAGGTTTAGTATCATTGTCAGGTGCCAAAAAGAATAAAGTGATATACGGTATGGTTATATTGCTAGTTATTTGTGGATGTATTCCTAAATTAGGTGCATTAGCAAATATGATCCCTCTGCCAGTATTAGGTGGAGCGATGATAGCTATGTTTGGCATGGTCATGGCATATGGTGTTAGTATATTAGGTAATATTAATTTTAGGAATCAAAATAATTTGTTAGTTATTGCTGTATCTGTAGGACTAGGAACGGGTATAAGTGCAGTACCTCAAGCGTTTGACGCCTTAGGTGAACAATTTGCATGGTTAACTCAAAACGGTATTGTACTAGGTGCAATTTCAGCAATTGTTTTGAATTTCTTTTTTAATGGTATTAAGCATCAACAAGACACGGAAATTATGAAATAATAGAACTATAAAACAATTATTTAGGAGGCTGTACAAGTATGTGGGAAAATAAATTTGAAAAAGAATCTTTAACTTTTGACGATGTGTTATTGTTACCAGCAGAATCAGATGTATTACCGAAAGAAGTGGACTTAAGTGTTCAATTATCAGAAGGTATTAAACTGAATATTCCAATCGTATCAGCAGGTATGGACACAGTTACAGAATCAAAAATGGCAATTTCAATGGCTAGACAAGGTGGACTTGGTGTTATTCATAAAAATATGAACATTGAAGATCAAGCCGACGAAGTTCAAAAAGTAAAACGTTCTGAAAATGGTGTCATCTCGAATCCATTTTATTTAACTCCAGAAGAGAGTGTTTTTGAAGCAGAAGCATTGATGGGTAAATACCGCATTTCAGGTGTGCCAATTGTTGATAGTAAAGAGACTAGACAATTTGTTGGTATTATTACAAACCGTGATTTACGTTTTATCGAAGACTTTTCAATTAAAATTTCAGACGTAATGACAAAAAATAATCTTGTTACAGCTCCTGTAGGTACGACATTAGAGGAAGCAGAGAAGTTATTACAACAGCATAAAATTGAAAAACTTCCATTAGTTAAAGAAGGTCGTTTAGAAGGATTAATTACAATTAAAGATATTGAAAAAGTTCTTGAATTCCCTAATTCTGCTAAAGATGCACATGGTAGATTATTAGTAGGTGCAGCAATCGGTATTGCGAAAGACACTGATATCCGTGCACAAAAACTTGTTGAAGCTGGTGTAGACGCATTAGTTATCGATACAGCACATGGCCACTCTAAAGGTGTATTAGAACAAGTTGAACATATTAAGCAAACATTCCCACAAGTTACTTTAATAGCAGGTAATGTGGCTACAGCTGAAGGTACAAAAGCTTTATATGAAGCGGGAGCTGACGTAGTTAAAGTTGGTATTGGTCCTGGTTCAATTTGTACAACTCGTGTCGTTGCAGGTGTTGGTGTCCCACAAATTACTGCTGTTTATGATTGTGCTACAGAAGCGCGTAAACATGGTAAAGCAATTATTGCAGATGGTGGTATTAAATTCTCAGGAGATATCATTAAAGCATTAGCTGCAGGTGGACATGCAGTTATGTTAGGTAGCTTACTTGCAGGTACTGAAGAAAGCCCTGGCGCAACTGAAGTATTCCAAGGTAGACAGTACAAAGTATATAGAGGTATGGGCTCATTAGGCGCAATGGAAAGTGGTTCGAATGACCGTTATTTCCAAGAAGATAAAGCACCTAAAAAATTCGTTCCAGAAGGTATTGAAGGTCGTATCGCTTATAAAGGTGCTCTACAAGACACTATTTATCAACTTATGGGCGGCGTAAGATCTGGTATGGGTTATACTGGTTCTAAAAACTTAGAAGCATTAAGAGAAGAAGCTCAATTTACACGCATGGGACCTGCTGGCTTAGCAGAAAGCCATCCACATGATGTTCAAATTACAAAAGAATCACCAAATTATTCATTCTAAGTTAAAAGGAGATTTAAAGTTATGGAAATGGCGAAAGAGCAAGAGCTCATACTTGTTTTAGACTTTGGTAGCCAATACAATCAATTAATTACACGACGTATTCGTGAAATGGGCGTATATAGTGAGTTACACGACCATGAGATTAGTATGGAAGAAATAAATGTAGTAACAGGCTCATACTGGTTAACATTATCCTCATTCTAATAAAAAAATTAAACCCTAAAGGTATTATCCTTTCGGGTGGACCAAACTCAGTTTATGAGGAAGATTCGTTTACAATTGATCCAGAAATATACAATTTAGGAGTGCCGATTTTAGGTATTTGTTATGGTATGCAATTGACGACTAAATTATTAGGCGGAAAAGTTGAACGTGCCAATGAACGTGAATATGGTAAAGCAATCATCAATGCTAAAACTGACGAATTATTCTTCGGTTTACCGGAAGAACAAAACGTTTGGATGAGTCATTCAGATAAAGTTATCGAGATTCCTGAAGGCTTTGAAGTTATTGCTGATAGCCCAAGCACAAATTATGCAGCGATTGAAGATAAATCTCGTCGTATTTATGGTGTGCAATTCCATCCAGAAGTACGTCATACTGAATATGGTAATGACTTATTACGTAACTTTGTACGTCGCGTATGTGAATGTACTGGCGAATGGTCAATGGAGAACTTCATTGAAATCGAAGTTGAAAAAATCCGCAATCAAGTTGGAGACCGTAGAGTGTTATGTGCTATGAGCGGTGGTGTTGATTCATCTGTAGTAGCAGTATTGTTACACAAAGCAATTGGTGATCAACTTACATGTATCTTTGTAGATCATGGCTTATTACGTAAAGGTGAAGGCGACATGGTTATGGAGCAGTTCGGTGAAGGATTCAATATGAATATTATTCGTGTTGATGCACAAGAACGTTTCATGAGTAAATTACAAGGCGTGTCCGACCCAGAACAAAAACGTAAAATCATCGGTAATGAGTTTATCTATGTCTTTGATGATGAAGCATCTAAATTAAAAGGTGTAGATTTCTTAGCGCAAGGTACACTTTATACAGATGTTATCGAGTCCGGTACAAAAACTGCTCAAACGATTAAATCACACCACAATGTGGGTGGCTTGCCTGAAGATATGGAATTCCAATTAATTGAACCTATCAATACACTATTCAAAGATGAAGTGCGTGAACTAGGTATCGAATTAGGTATTCCAGAGCACTTAGTATGGAGACAACCATTCCCAGGCCCAGGTTTAGGTATCCGTGTCCTTGGAGAAATTACTGAAGACAAACTTGAAATTGTACGTGAATCAGATGCGATTTTAAGACAGGTTATCCGTGAGGAAGGTCTTGAACGTGAGATTTGGCAATACTTCACAGTGTTACCAGGTATCCAATCAGTAGGTGTTATGGGAGATTACCGTACGTATGACCATACAGTTGGTATTCGTGCCGTAACTTCAATCGATGGCATGACAAGTGACTTCGCACGCATCGACTGGGAAGTCTTACAAAAGATTTCAAGCCGTATCGTAAATGAAGTAGATCACGTTAACCGCGTTGTCTATGATATTACATCTAAACCACCAAGTACAATCGAGTGGGAATAATAGTATAGAATGAATCACCCCCCTTAGGCATAGGCTTAAGGGGGGTTGTGTATTTGAAATTGTTTGTGAAAAATGGAGATCTAAGTGTGATAATCTTGAAGAACGATTTTCGGAAAATGGATTTAAAAGCAAGGTTATTGATAATCATGTGCATGCTACGAATGAGATTTTACGTTTGTTAGTTTATTAGGTAAATACCACACATTATTTACAGATAAGAAAGAAATTTCGGGAGACGCACCTATATTCCTTAATGTTTGTGAATGGGATTGATGAAGAATTCGATAAGGAAATAGAACAAGTGACTGATAAGCATACAAATAGACCAGTATTTTTAACGATGTTCTGTTGGGGGATTAATGATGAAAATTAAAAGCACTATCTATTCATTAGGCTGAGTAGTTAGTGCTTTTCTGAAGTTAAAAGCCCCAAATTAGAGGTGGGTCTGCTTCGTAGTCTTTTTTATTTAAATTTTCTTTCTTAATAATATCACTCGGAGTTAATTCGTTAGCAGGGTCTTCATGTTTAAATAATGTACCAAGTGTCTTAGGGTCATAACCAATATCACCGGTAAACTGATGGCTATCAGAACTAGAAATGAGAACTTTGAATTTATACTTTTTATCATTATTTATATAACCATCAACAAAAAAACCACCCATAGGGCTCTTTTCGAATTTTGTAATTTTCAAAGTGTGATAATCTTTAAGAT
>ERZ794968.44-NODE-44-length-6089-cov-20.311734_pt1 | contig 6089 bp, 4 predicted proteins | sample MGYA00375745_ERZ794968 | MGnify/ENA primary metagenome ERZ794968 (study PRJEB30138, sample SAMN05968717) | food fermentation metagenome | isolation source: fermented_meat | host: inoculated_fermented_meat_time_3_second_replicate;inocula... | place: Italy | collected...
CTCATAGGACCTCTGCACCCATTCAGGAATGACTCCCCCTTCAGCCCTGCTGCCAAGTCTTAGCCCTCTCTACTTTCCACCTTTGACAATCTGCCTAATCTACTTACCGCCTATATGTTGAATTGTTCAATATTTCTTTTCCTGTGTCTGTCTGACTTCACTATTGTTAAAAGTGTGTTTCATTTTGGATCATCCATGTAGCAACATATTTAACATAATTACAATTTTTTCTCCGGTAGAATTTTATTCCTATGTGGATTCATACTGCCTTTGGTTTATCCACGGATCTCTTGTTAACATTTGGGATTGGTTTCATTGAATGACTACCTGCATAAGCTTGAGTCTTGGGGCTGGTTGGATCAAAAGAGGGGGTTTGAATAGCTCCACAGCAAGAGAGTATGGAAGAACATCATGGGAAGGAAGCTTTCCAGGTCATGTAGCGTCTCTCTCATCATCTCCTCTCATCCCCAAGTTGGCCCGGTTGCAGGCGAAGGGGGTGCAACCCAGAGAGTGTAAGCCTGATTTGACAGTAGAGGGCATTGAACTTTAGACTAACTTGCCAAGAATCACGGCAATGTTGAAGGATGGATGTGGGCCAAGAATGTAGTTGGTTCCTTGAGGACAGAAATCCCTGAACCCTGAAGGCCGGACACCTGCTCAGGGCCAAGACCATGCCCTGGACCCTTGAATCAAGAGATCTTCTCACTCTCCCACAAGTCCTCCCATCCCAAGGTTTTAGTGGGCAAGCTCTGATGCCTTCCCTGCAGGAGATGCTGAACCAAGACATCAGTCCAAACCCTTATCCAGCCCTTTGTCTCCATGCTTTAATCCCTGATCTGAATCCAACATTTTCCTCCAAACAAAGCCCCTCTGAAGGACCGAGGCTTTGCCCTGGCTCCGTGGATACTCCAACCCAGGCATTCTCCCCCAAATCTTCATGTCATCCACTGCATCACATTACACTTTCATGACAACCAGCTGACAACCTCCAGCGACTAGGGGTCTGTTTCACTCCCAAGATGGCTCAGAGCTTAGAACAGTCTCGACTGAATGCCAAGAATGAGCTTCCCTTCAGCTAATCATGCCTGGATAAGAGGTTCCTGGGAATTCACTCGGGAGGAGACCATCTGGGCCAGTGCTCTGACTGTTTAGTAAATTAAAATCTCTGACTGTCAATGTCTCACACAATTTTCTTTAAAAAATTGTTGTGATGAAAATACTGTTGACTGACAATGTTGTACCCCTTGCTGCTGTACAGCAATAGGAGTCTGAGCTCCTCCTCTGCAGCCTGGACCAAGGTCTGGCTGAGAATGAGCAGGAGCTCAAGTCATTCTTCACCCAAACCCAATCTGTACCCTGGAAACTCCTCATCCTTCTTCAGACCCTGCAGTGGCAGGGATAGTCTTCTATCCTCTAAAAGGGACCCTTTAGAGACTCTCAGCTTGAAGACCTGACCCTAAGTCTCCCTCTGTGGATCACCAGTCGGACCCTCCTTCCCTCAGTTACCAAATGGTCACCCCACGAACCTACCAGCACTGTGTGTTCTCAGCACACTACCAGCGAATAGCCAACTACCCAGGGAGCTTATCATCATCAACCCATGGAAATCCTACTTGAAAATCCAAGTTTCACTCCTTACAATCAATTTCTACATTTAAAATGCAATTATTGGGAGTTCCCGTTGTTGAGCAGTGGTTAACGAATCCAAATAGGAACCATGAGGTTGCAGGTTCGGTCCCTGCCCTTGCTCAGTGGGTTAAAGATCTGGCGTTGCCGTGAGCTGTGGTGTAGGTTGCAGACGCGGCTCGGATCCCGCGTTGCTGTGGCTCTGGTGTAGGCTGGCGGCTACAGCTCCGATTCGACCCCTAGCCTGGGAACCTCCATATGCCGTGGCAGCAGCCCAAGAAATAGCAAAAGGGACAAAAAAAAATTGCAATTATGTGGCTTCAGACGTTGATATGTGCATTCAGAAGAGTGGAGCTATAAATGCCCATTTCCATCATGTGTATTGAAGAATGGAATCAGGGTCCCTCTGCACTGAATAAAGGCAGAGTAGGGTATTACCAGGGTTAGTGTGATGGGAGAAGGTTTGTACATGGGAAATAGGAAGGAGTATTGTATAAATTAAGAAAAAAATTGAGGCGCCCAACCAGGAAGAAATAATTAAAAATCTTAAGAGTAATACAAAATGGCTGTATAAGAGATTTACATCTCTGTACACAAATTGAAGTGGTGGAAATGAAAAAAAAAATCAGAGAACATTTTCCATCAGGGTAAACTATGCCATCTGATGGAACAGCCTTTAGATCAGTATCAACATACCTCCCCAACAACAGCTCAGGTTGCCCATCGTCCAACTCTTGAGGGGTGAAGGGGAGAGCCTCCCAGTTGTGGCCCAACACACACCTCTCCACTCACAGAGTGGCAGTTGGACCGCAGGACCCCGTGGGTATCATCCTATTGCTGTGGCAACCAGTCAAGGCCTGGAACTTTCAGAGGGAAGGCAACTCTGCCCCCTCTGGGCCCACCTGCTCTGTCTAGACTAATGTGTCTTTCTACGGACAGGGATGGCAGTGCAGGGTCAACATGTTGTCTCAAAAAATGCATCCCAGAACCACACAGTGTTACTCTCTGCTTGAGAACACAAGACAGGTGAGAGAAAAAGACCCACATTCCAAATAGACCAGATACAGACAATAATTAAAGAGTGAGGAAGAACCAAACAGGAGAAGGCCTTTCCATGGGAAGGGGGCTTTATGGCTCAGGGAGAATGTCTCCTGTCACGTTCCCTGATCTGCACATCATGCCACTTTAGAGGAAGAGGGTTCAAAACAGGGGCTCGAACCCCTATCTTCCAGTGGACAGCACTGAAACTTAGAGCATCTTCTCAAGAGTCGCGCCAATCATGTGTGAGCAGATCTGGGACAAGAGTGCAGTTGGTTCCCTCAGGTCACACATCCCCCTGAACCACTGAAGCCTGCTTGGCGCTGAGATCATGCCCTGGACTCTTGCTTGAATCCAGAACTCCACTTTCTCTCTCTCTCTCTCTCTCTCTCTCTCTCTCTCTCTGTTGAATCCTGCTGCCCCCAAGATGTCCTGGGGTGATCCTGGAGAACATATCAGAGCCAGGAGAGCAGTCCAATTCTTTACCCAACATTTTGCCTCTATCTTCTGACCCCCAACCCAAAATACAAACATTCATCCAAAAAGAGCTCCTCTGGAGGACTAGACAAACCCCAACTCGGCCCATCCTCCCCCAATCTTCCCTTGGCAGCCCTTCACAGTGACCAGCTGACCACCTCATGTGAACAGCGGTCTGCTTGGATCCCCAATTTGACTCAGGGATCAAAACACCTTCAAGTTCACATGACGGCTCTAGCAAGAATCAGCTTTCCTGCGGCAGACCACACCTGGATGATCAAGTCCTGTGGACTCACTGGGGAGGTGGCCATCCGGATGAGTGCCTGCTGGGGGGCGGGGTTAGGAAAGGAAATCTGTGACTCTCCAGGTCTCACTGACGTTGCATCAGAGCACCAGTCTGAGCAACCTTGACGAAGGTCTGGCTGACAATGGGCCAGAGTGCAAGTCTTCTGTCACCCAAACCCACTCTATACTCTGGACACTCCTCATCCTTCTCTAGACCTGAGAGTGGCAGGGACAGTGCTCCTCCTAGAGAGACCCCCTCCAGACCTCAGCTTGAAGACCCCACCCTGGGTCTCTCTGAGGATCACCAGAGAGACCTTCCTTCCTTTCCTTACCCAATGTTCACCCCACTAACCTGCTGGCACTGGCCCTTGTCACCACACTACCAGCTAACACCCAAAGAGCCAGTGGGCTAGTCCTCATCAACCCGGGGAAATCCAACCTGAAAAATCCCCGTTTCTTGCTCCATCGAAATTCCTCTGCCTTTGGACTGCTAGCATGTGCATTAAGACATCGACATGTACACTGAGAAGAGTGGCGCTGTAACGTCCCTCTTTTGAATGTCTACTGCAGGGCTGACAGCGAGGGCCTCGTGCTTCGAAAAAGGCAGAGGGGCATGTTTGCCGTCTCTGTGCTCTGGGAGAACGTGTTTCAAACTGCCACGAGACACGAGTCTTTTCTCACATTTAGGAAAATACTTGAGGCAGTTGGCTCACTCGGAGCATTAAGATATACCTTAGTCATACAGCAAGCCTGTATAACAGACCTATGGCTTGAGAGACTGATGAGACTGGTGGCAATGGAGATAAAGATGGAGATAATATGTTTAGTCAAAATGAACCACCCATCTGAGGAAACAGCCTTTAGAACAGTAGCAACATACCTCCGCAACAACAGCTAAGGTTGCCCATCGTCTGACACTTGAGCAGTGAAGGGGAGAGCCTCCCAGCTGTGGCCAACACACACGTCTCTTCTCACAGACTGGCAGTTGAACCACAAGGCTCCGTGGGCAGCATTCCATTGCCGTGGAAACTGGTCAGAGGCCTGGAACTTTCAGAGGGAAGGCAACTCTGCCCCCTCTGGGTCCACCTGCTCTATATAGCCTAGTGGCCGTTTCCCTGGACAGGGTCAACATTTTATTTCAAAAACTGCATCCTACAATCAAACAGTATTACTCTCTGTTTTGAAAAGACATTACTGGAGAGAAAAAGACCTCCCCAAATATAATGGGTCTTCAACGTTTAGGGGAATTGCAAAATCCTACCATGGTGAGATTTAAAAGGGCTCCCATTTTTTGATGGAAATACCATTTCCACTCATTTCTGGTAGTTGAGGCACCAGACATTTTTACACTCCATAGGTAACATTTGTCCAGAAGAAAAGGAGTAGTTATAGAAATTAAATTGTAAAATGCCACACACTAAGCATATGTTCATCAAGTTGCAAAAGTCTTCACTCAATGACCGTGTGTAGAATTTTTCTCTGGATGCAACAATCTGTACACTTCATTATCTTTCCACTGGTTCTTCATTAACAGTGTCCCTGTCATTGTATACGTACAAAACTTACTATGCCTTGAACAGTTAGGAAACAAGGACTCACCCTACTTTCAACAGTGGGTTGCCTTAAAACACGTATCTCATAATTTTCTAAGCAACAAACTTTAGCTAACTCAAAGTTCTAGGATGAAATGTATTCTTCTCAAAATTCAACCCCTCATCACACCAGTGCCTGGGACAGTGTCATGAAATCTGGCTCGAGAGCAAACTGAGCACCAGCCCACATGGAACATGAGACAATTCCTGGAGAAAACTGAGAGCACTGCAATATTTCAAGCCAAGCAGGGAGGGTGTAAGGTATGGGAGGCTGTGAGAGACAACTCTGCCATGGCTGATTCTCCCCAAGTATCTAAAATTGAGAGACCAAATGCATCGCTCTTCTGATAGGACAACAAGGGAGATGGGAGTCCTCTTTTCCTCCCTGTATCTATGAGTCTGTTACTCTTTGGTGTGTTTGATCATTGGTTTTGGGTATTAGACTGCACAAATCAGGGACATCACATAGTATCCTGATTTGTCTGACTGTGGCCTTCAGCATAATACTTTCTAGGCTCACCCAAGGTGCAGCAAATGGCAAGAGGCCACTCTCTTTTCTGGCCGAATACCACTGCACTGCATATGGACACCACATCTTCTTGACTCATCCCTCAGTGGACACAGGCTGCTGCCATGACCTGGCTGGTCTACACATTATCACTCGCTGTTGTGAAAAGAAGTTATGTGAGAGAAAAAGTCTAAGGGACACTTCAGTGGACAGAGCTGCTCCTATCTTTTCAAATTAGGATGTTCGTTTTCATCAGAAGCCCTAGCAATGGATTTGCTGAATCTTATGAGAGTTTTGGTTCCGTTTTTTTTGGATGAAATTCCACAATTAAGATACACTACTGAGGTTCTCATCAAACAATACATCCTACCTCATTTTACCTCATGTGGTAGTTCATGGCGGTATTCCTTTTCTTTTCTTTACTACTGGATTCTATACAGGTAGAAAAATTCTCAGGGAACATGTTTTTAAACATGACCCTTAGGCATACTTTGCTGTAAGTAGGAATGAATTCTTCAAAGGGACACATATTTAACTTAAATTTATTTAAAAAGCAAACTTCA